>Ga0164311_10000417_pt1 | contig 18438 bp, 15 predicted proteins | sample GuaBasSedimGuay2_FD_121796 | JGI IMG/M metagenome (GOLD analysis project Ga0164311, IMG submission 121796) | Subseafloor sediment microbial communities from Guaymas Basin, Gulf of California, Mexico - Guay2, Core 4569-9, 9-12 cm | ecosystem: Environmental > Aquatic > Marine > Hydrothermal vents... | reverse complement strand
TGTCATTCTACATTAATATTGGTATTGATCTAAAAAAGTTTTTACTCTCAAATAACAATTTATAAAAATGACATCTCTCATATTTCTTTCATTCATCCTGCTCTTTGGTACTATAACATCCTGTGAGGACATCCGCGGGGGGAAGATCAGGAACAGATACATTCTGTCTGCACTCCTCTTTGCAGCCTTAATAAATTCTCTGATGTTTCTCGGAGTTATTGAAGATCATAATCTTGATAAAGGTTACTATCTGGCATTATTGATCAATGTAATTATAGCATTTCTCGTCGGCTTCGCACTCTGGACATTCAATCTATGGACCCCCGGGGATGCAAAACTCTTCTCCGCATATGCTGCTTTAGTCCCGTTAACAACGTATCGGCAGGGTTATATCCAATATTTTCCATCATTTACCCTGCTTAGTAATACCTTCATCCCATTATTTTTTTTAATAGTGCTTACCCTTCCATTTTCAATAAGTAAAAATAAAGATAGAAAAATTAAAAATTTATTCGACCCAAGGATATTGATAGAGAGAATAATATTTTTATTTGGATTTCTGTGGTTTTTCGATGTAATATTTTCGTTTCTGGGGATACAACTAACATTTTTAGTGTATCTCCTCTTGTTCATGGCAATACCGTATATATTCAGAAGGATCAAATTTATAAGTTTAATCCATGCGTCAATAATATTGTCCATTCTACGGCTGATATTCGATTTCGATACGGTTTTTACTGTAGAATTTTTGAAATTCTTCATCTTCCTTGTTTTTATATTTATCATCGTAATGTTCCTTATAGGTCTCAGTAATTTTCTTCCAACAACAACTGCCATTAACATAGAGGATCTAAAGCCGGGCATGATTCTGGCCGAGAAAATAAAATCAGACGATAGGATTATCTCATCTACCACTGGAGGGATAACCGCGGACGAGATCGAACTGATAAATAAACTCTATGCAGAGAATAAATTGAAGTCGAATCTCATACGGATACAACAGACCCTGCCATTTGCCCCCTTTCTGTTCTTAGGTGTTTTATTGACCTATCTCTGTCGGGGAGATCTTGTTGTATTCCTGAAGATTCTATTCAAGAGCTAATCCTTCTCTCCCCTGAACTCCTGCCACATCTCATAGAAATCTAATCTGCCCTTCTTGAAGAATCGATATGAAAAGATGGCAAGGATAAATATGATCATCAATAAAAAGAATTCAACGCTGGTTATTATTGATTCTACCTTCTCACCCCCTAAGATAAAATTCACCTCTGCCTCTCCACATTCTTCACTCCCCTCATAGAAGAGGGTTACCTTTGCGGCATCCTGTCTTATCACGAAGCTGAAGCTTGCAAACCCGAGAGCGTCGGTTGTTACATATGCCTTATCTCCAATTCGATTGACGCCTATCAGCTCATTCTGGTAGTTAGTAACAATTATTCCAACGTCCTCATTGCCAAGGGGGAACACACCACATAACAGCGTTACGTTTATAGTTACGAGATCCCCGGGTTCTATATCCTCGGGTGCCGGACTCACGACATAGAAAATACTTGTCCTACCTCTTCTCGTCAAACTACTGAGCTTGTATGTAAAGTTCCTGAAGTGTGTATACACGGTAAGAGTGCCATTATTAATAAAATCTGTTAGATTTATACCCCTGCACGAGAAATCGAATTGATATCTTCCTCTGGGTGAGTTCACCTTACTCAAATCCGGTCCGGCAGATATGTTGCCTATATCTATCCAACGGGAGGAGACGGGGTCCCCCAATGTTCGAATATAATTTTCCTCGTTGGGTGGAAATCTGTTATAGAACTCAACGAAATCATAGTATATGCCCTCGTATTCATGATATGTTCTGCTGGATGTACACGGATCTGGATAACACTCATTCCAAACGCACACACAATCATCTGGGTAATATCGCACCGGTGGTTCTTTAGTCATGTCTATGCATTCCGGGGTAAATATATCATCCGGTTTACAGTAACAATTTGCGGGGCATGCTGGCAATTTACATAATTCATTAAAACCAAAACTTACTGACTCATATCCGTATTTGTCATCATAATAAAATTCCTGCATATCCAGATATGGGGGAGAGGGTGCTGCCTTTTCTTTTCTGTACAGAATATGCTTCGCTGGGTGCATTACGTGATCATATTCAACCCTCGGTGTTTCCCCAACCCTCAGTGTAAATCCGCTCAGTATATCTGGTTCTATCTCGATATCTATGTGTCCGCCGGTAACTACAGAATATCCGAGGGCCGGAATAAACTTCGAATTATAGTAGCCACTAACCTTGATCCCGCACCTCGGATCTGGGTCAAACCAGAACTCTTCGTTATTGGTTCCATGTTCAGTTCCTATCACCCAGTGATTGCCGAAGATCACATCACCGGGGTTTGTACCAATTGAATAGTTTATCTGCCAGCTCTCCGGTTCTTCAGCGCTATAGTTCCAGATCTTTGCAGAGATGTTACTGCCGTTAATATAGATCTTAACCCAGTACCATTCATCGTCAACGTATGTCGTCGGTTCAGTTTTCCTTATCACACGAGAAGGGGGTGCTGATTTACGATACCCTATAGCCAGTTTACCTCCACTACTGTCTTCGTGCAGGTCAAGAAACCAGTAGCTACTTGCATCACTATTGCTATAAAATCCTATCGTCGTATCGGCGATTTCTCCACCGGCAGCGTTCCCCTTTACCAGCACCTCTATTGTTTTATTATCAGAGATATCCTCTACAGAGACCATTCTCCTGTTAGGCATGGCAGACTTGTTCAAATGCAAAATGTATTTACCTAGAGTGGCATCCCAGGTCCTGTTCCAATAGCCGGAGATATTCCTCCATTCCAGCGGATTCGTCCATTTACAATTATCTTTTGGATTTTCATGATCCAGGAATTCTATCGTGAAATTATCGTACACGGTACTTTTGTCTTTAATCTCATCGATGGTTCCACAGGGTACATTGTTTCTCTTTAAAGTTGTTTCACAGGTATAATTTGCCTCTATATGAAGATATGCAGCATTCTCCGGAACCGTGTGATTTATCGCGAAGTATGAATAGCGGATACCTTCATATCGGTGATGTTCGACTATCATTCCATTACTGATATTTACTACTGAATCCGCCGGCGGGAATGGCAATAGATTCCACCCGGATACATTATACGTTACTGGCGGATTCGCTCCATCAAATATGGTTACATTCACATAGTCGATAATTGGCGTATCATAGTATGAATGTACCGCTGGTGTGTAATTAAAATGGAAGGCACTTGTCCTCTTACAACCCCCACCGATATAGATGGTAATATTTATCTTGTTATCCGGTGCGCTCGTTCTGCTCCAGTTCCAATACCACCCCTCCCCTCCCCCAAGATCTCTCCTGTCCTCGAGCATCGGAGTAACGGTAAAGATTTTAACCCACGTGGTGTTTTGATCGAATAATCTATAATACCTGGGATTATTCCCGTTGACACAGTCACGATATGGTGGACCGTAATCAAAGATATGGGGGCCGGGAGGTATGGCAGCGCAGCCTGGAGACGGACCATGCGCATTTATGGTCACATTTGACCTTATCGACTGAATTTCCTCTCTGGTTAGATTAAACGCGGGAATCTGCGTGTCTGTTTCCGCATCTGCAACCTCGAGTGAGATGGTGTGGGGCCCAATTGCTAATGTATCCTCGCAAAAACTCTTTGTGTATCCTATGGTTCCATTCAGTGGATGACTCGACTTCCACACGTAGATACATGGACCGGTTCCGATTCCACAGGAGGTATTAAAGGGGTGTGTACAGGGAATATCGAAGGGCGCTGTTGTGGCATCGAAACAGTGGAGTTCTGGCATTGCAGTCACCGTAATACTGGTGGTATTTCTGTACAGGGGACAGGCATGCCCCAAAACGATATACCCAGAGAGATTGTTCCATTTGTTCTCTTCCTCCACGGCCTCTGGGGTGATGTATGTAACGTTTCTCTCGCTGGTCAGATCCACGACGGAATACCAACCAAGATTGACCAGATGACACCATTTTGATTCGCTTATAAGTGGTGGGGCCATCCAGCAATAAAGAAAATCTGTCAGATCCTTATAAACGGCGAGATATCTGGGTGTGTTTTGTACGGAATCATACACCCAACCTACTGGAGGTATCTCCGGGGTATAGAAGCCTCCACATACCGGATTGGCATGTGATAGGTTGGTAACTACATAGGACCTGTATACATCCTCATCTATGAGGAGTCTCTTTGTGGTCAGTCCACATTTAGTAATGTCTCCCAATATACACTCGTTCCTGCCTATATCTATAATCGTGTAATTGGTGATATTATCCTTCTCAACCGCCTTACCCACAACCACGTACTTGGAGGCATTTATCGATGTATACTCCACATCCAAATTTGAAAGTACCCTGTGGCAGATTGCTGTATAACCAAACGAGCTCGGCTCGGTGGTGCCCACATTGAGTTCGGCCGGAGGAAAATTACCGCCTATACGTTTGCAATCGATATCCAGGGTTAGATTTAAGCAACAATCAAGATGACAGCATGCAACTATATCTGAGGGGGTCATCTCGGGGATACTCCCTATAGTTACCTCTCTTTCTGCCATGAGCGCACTGTCATTAAACACTTGTTCACAACCAACTACATTAACGACAAAATCATCCTGCTCCCAGTTATCCGGAACGTTTACATCTGGGGCCCTCGCAACTATATAGTATCTGCCACTTTCATCTGTGTTTGGGAGATTGTTGAATTTGGTCAGATAGCTGATCCATGAGGTACACCAAGGTGCTGCACTTGGTGTAATCTCGGTGTATTCGTGCTTAATACCCATTGGGTCCGTGACCTCAAATGTTACGGGAATATGACCACAGCTCACCCCCGCTAAACACACCTTAAATTGGATGTCATCACCGGGGTTTATAGTTGCAGCTGCGGGATTTATTGCCAGGCTTATAGTACAAGCCGGGCCTTGCGCGTGTGCTTGCGCACTAAAGATGAAAATAAAGGAAACAATAAGGGAAATCAACCCGTAGAGATTTTTTCTATTCATATCTATCACATTTAAAAATGGTTCATTCACGGTAAAATATATTAACTTTATGATTTATGATTATATACATGTTTTCTCTAATTCTACTATAATGAAAGTCGAGACAAGTATATTGGTGATATTCATCGTTTTCATTTTTATGAGTAGTGTTTGTGCCGTCACATATTGTAAAGAGCCCTGTGTTGGTAGCCCGAGTGGTATGTGCGTGGCAGACAAGGATACGGGTAATGTAATTCAAAGATGTGCTGTTGGCTGCTATGAAACTCCTGGGCCCCATGGTGGCGCTTTTTGCTCTTATGGTCCATTTACCTGTACATTGTATCCTGGTCTCGGCAGTTATACCTGCAAAGATGGTGCTACACCAACCGTGCGATGTAGCGTTGCTCTGTGGGAGGGTCACAAAAATCTCTCGGATTGTATACTAAAGTGCGCCGCAGAGTGTGGCAGAAGGACACTATTGCACGATGATTGTGAGAATTGCACCATCAGCGATATGTGCAGTATATATGCCTTCACACAGACTGCGCTGGAGGCATGCAACAATACCTGTTATGGCGTCTGTGAGTCAAATAGACAATTTTGCGATGTTATCGAGTTACTCAGATATACGGCAATGTTCGTTGGGATAATAATGCTGATACTACACGGATTCAAATGGCTGGTAAGTGAGGATATGGAGGGGAGAACGGACGCGAAGAGGGGCATGATCTACGTTATGGTGGGTCTGGCGCTTATGGTACTGGCATCGGCGCTCGTAGAACTAATATTTTTTAAGACACTAATATGTTAATTACCCGGTGGTATCATGAATAAGATAAATGGAATAACTATAGTCTCCCTCACATTACTCTGTTTAACTCTACTCGCATCGGCTACATGCGATGGTCCTCCAGATCAATGTCAGGTCGAATTAATAAACGTAACACATCGAATTCACAGCGGAGATGAGATAGATATATTTGTTAAGTTTAAGAACATAGGGACAGAGACGTGCTGCTATCAGGCACAGGTATTTAATATGCATGACAGGCTAAATTACATAGAAATGGAACCCGATATCTTCTGGAAGTGGGTTAGACCCGGTGAGTCCGCCACTATAACACTGACGAGTAACTGGGACTGGGAATGGGATGTGTGCACCCTTCACGGCACTTCACCCGGTAAGGGAAATTTTAGCATCGATATCATTGGTATCGATACTCCCACTCTCATCTCAACTCCAATTGAATGTATAGCGCCTTCTGGGGATGACTGTACGTTTAAAAGTATCGTCAAATCATATGTCTTTGATGCCCCTCCGTTCTGTTGCGGCCCATTTGAGGGCACGAGCTGTTTAGGATATAACAAAAGCTATGGTGGATTTACGTGTGATGAGAGTGTTCAGATTAATTATAATGTATCGTGCTTGGTCGAGTGTGAATACGATCCTCGGATAAATAATTGCTCGTGCATCCTCCGGGACACTTGTGCTATAAAGTGTCTTCAAGGAAGGGAATCCCGATGCCTTTATGGCGAGTTCATCTGTGCCGGGCCCCATTATAGATGTGCCAACGGTGACGAACCAGAGGTTAAATGCAGTACAACTAAGAACTGTAAGTACCAATGCGCCGCAGAGTGCGGTAAAAGAACCACCTGTACCAGAGATTGTGAAGTCTGCTGTAACTCGGGGGCTAATTGCGGCAAACTGCTTCCGTATCCATATACGAAGGAAGAATTCGATGTATGCATGGAGGCCTGCATGGGGCTCTGTAGGGCTAATGAGGAGTTATGTAATATCATCTATATCCTCGGGGGAGCAGCAGTCGCAGTATCTGTCTTTCTCATCATGGTACACGGAGTCAAATGGATGACGGCGGACGATTTTGAGGGACGACAGGATGCAAAGAGGGGCATAGTCTATGTGCTTATCGGTTTAATCCTGGTTATGGTAGCAGCGTCATTGGCCAGTTACTTCTTTACAGGCTCATTGGTATGTTAGTTATAATCTTGATATCAATTATTATAATGAAGATGAAATTCAACGCAAAAAAAGGATTGGTGGTCTTCCTGATCCCATTTGCCCTGATCGTAAATGTCAGTGCCGTATTCGAATCCTATAAGTGCGTCGCTGCTGATGGAAATCAGTGTACCGATGGCAGCGAGCCAACGGTTATGTGTGATACCGGAGCTGGAGGTAACTGTCCCGTCATATGCGCCGCAGAGTGCGGATCTGCAACGGGCTGCATGAGCGGAAGTTGTGAAAGCTGCTGCTCTGCCGGTACATGCAACAGGTATGGTGCAGGTACGGATGAATTTGATGCCTGCATGGATGCATGTGTGGGTACGTGCGAGGTAAATAAGCAATTTTGTGAGATTATCCTCATCCTCCAATCGATAGCGATAGGACTAGCCGTTCTAATGCTCACCATAAATGGATTCAAATGGATGACGGCAGATGACGCCTCGGGGAGAACGGATGCGAAGAGGGGGGTTTATTACGTCTTCATTGGCTTAGCACTCGTAATAATCGCCTTTGCTCTCGTGAATTACCTCTATATCGGGGAGGTAACCTGTCCCTTCTAAATTTATCAGTAACTTGGTCTCCTGTAAACCATGTCAACCAATGCGGCAGCTATCAGAATAAATAGTAAACCCAAAAAGACATGTATGACCCCCTCCCTCGCCTGTTTTCTGTCTTCATCATTATCTGCAGTCATCCATTTAATACCATGGAATGCCATCATGACGACAGCAACGGCAACCGTTATTCCATAGAAGATAGTGATTATATCCTGAATTGTGGCATCTCTTAATCCAACTGGTATTATATGTGCGCCGACGGACATCTCAGAAAGGGCAATTAACAGAAATACGAGGATCTTCGATTTCATTCTCTGTTACAGATGTGTCTCTTTTTCGATTTTACATATCACACCCTCACAGCATGCCCAGTCGTAATAGCCGACACCACTATCTCGAACACAACCATTGTACGGAGGGGCACATGGTGCGTGTCCCGGATCCTTTGTAACCCAACCAGAACATGCATCACAGCGATAGCCAAGGGCACAACTCACACAATCCAGATCGGCGAAATCTGTATCGCCATCGCAATCGTTATCCTCGCCATCATTACAGATCTCCGGTGAGGGAGTGCGATCCTGACAGACACCACCGATGACACATTCATCCCCAAAAAGGGGCATCATTGCACTATCCCTATTATCGCAGCATGCGTACGTTCCATCTGTACCTCCTACATAATACTCTCCAAAATCATCACCACAGCACTCTGTTGATGTTCCAGTATCATATTCTCCAAACGGGGTGCCGGGCTCACCGCCGGCTATCCATACAAGGGAACAATCTGTCGTGCAAACCACGTTAGAATCATCACAATCTAACCACTTACCCGTTTTACATACCTCACCGTTGACACCGTCCCCGTCTACATCAATTAAGTCATTGGTTGAATAACACCTGCGACCAAAAACACAATCATTCGCATTATCGCAGCAGGCATTATCTAATGGATTATCATCCCTGCCAACGCATCTCTCATCGGTAATATCGTTACAGCCATTAAATTCAAGTTGATCATAATAGTTATAGTGTTCATCGATATCATCACCACAGCACTCTATATCAGTCCCCCTATCATACTCGCCAAATGGATCAGATTCACCACCCCAGATCCATATGGAGGAACAATCTGTCGTGCAAACCCCCTGGGAATCATCGCAGTCCATCCACCTACCCTACCCCATATCTAGCGCACAGTGCTCACCAACAACTGTGTCCATATCTATATCGGTCAAATTACCAATCGAATAACATAGATGATTAAAAACGCAATCGGTTTCATTATCGCAGCAGGCATTATCCGATGGGTCATCATCCTTACCTACGCATCTCTCATCTGTAGTATCGTTACAGCCATTAAATTCAAGTTGATCATAGTGAACATAATACTCTCCAAAATCATCACCACAGCACTCTACAGCACCAGTGAAGTCGTATTCACCTGTACCAGCTTCGCCTGGAATATACATGAAAGAGCAGGATCCCTCGCAAAGTACATTATTATCATCGCAGTCCATCCACTTACCCTTACCGCCAGAAACGACGCATACCTCACCATCGACACCATCCCCATCTAAATCGGTTAGGTTATCGGTTGGATAACACCTATCATTAAAAACGCAATCGGTTTCATTATCGCAGCAGGCATTATCCGATAGGTTATCATCCTTACCAACACACGGCTCATCGGTAATATCGTTACAGCCATCAACTTCAGCTTGATCGTAATAACTATAGAATTCACCGGGATCATCACCACAGCAGGTTGTAGCAGATATCTCCCCGCCGACACTCCAGCAGGAGTTGCCCGGGGTGCCTATGCAGAGGGCATCTCGGCAATCCTTCTTGGGAGGCGCCAGCTCACAGGTCGGTTTGGCATCATCGCAGTCGCACGGTTCATCCCACTGACCATTGCAATCATTGTCTTCACCGTCACAACTCACCTCGGGGTTTTCATAACCTGGAGCATCGCAGTCTATCCACATGCCCCCAACACACAGCTTATTGTGCCCGATACAGACACCGAGATTGGTACAGGGGGGCCCGGCGCCCAGGTCTGGATCATCGGCGTCGGTCAGACCATCACAGTCATTATCTTTTCCGTCGCAATTCCCCCAGCCCGTCTCGGGATTACTGTAATCCGGAGCATCGCAGTCCACCCATGCAGCCGCACACCCGGGTCCTGGGATAGTATCAACACATAACTTCTTGTGTCCTATACAGACTCCCAGGGCGGTGCAGGCGGGTCTTGTGGGTGTTGTATTTATATCTGGATCGGCTCCGTCAGTCAGTCCGTCACAGTCGTTGTCCAGACAATCACATTCTTCATCATGTCCTGTGTAAATCAATGGTTCACTGTCATTGCAGTCATCTCCTCTCCCACCCGGTATATCTCCAATACATTGATCGGATATATGCCCATCCCCATCTGCATCCGCAGCCGCAGCAGAAGTACAAACACCTGCACAGCAGATACCGGAGACGCAGTCCGTGGATCCATTAACGCAGGGTCCCCCGTTGTTGCTCCTCACATCGCCACCCGCCCAGCATTCCTGCGTATTTATGTTGTAGCAGGCATCGTCACCGCACACCCTGGCACCCGCAGAAAAATCCCAGCAGACTAACGCATTGCCCACATCACCCCTGCCGTTGGTATGAGAATAAATCGCCCCCGAGATTCCGTCCATTATCTCCGTGTTATCGAAGACCGTCGCGGTTGTGCATTTCCAGTCCGCATCCGGTTTATGTCCCCTGAGCCAGATACTATTGAAATTGCAGCAACTATAATGGGATATATTCCATGCAACTTCACGATCACTTGAGTGTGGGCACCCGCCGAGGTCACAACTACCCTTCCAACAGCATTGCTGTATTGCGGAGTCAATACAAAACCCACCACATCTAATTCCCACGTAGTCATAAGTATCACACCAACCGCAACAACCTCCCCCACAATCATTTGTACCACAATTACAAAACCAAGGATCATCACAAAACCACCAATTGCATGGCGCAGGACACCAATCTTTTGCGAAAACCGAACCACTCAGAATGAGAAGTACGCTGATCATCAACAGACCCTTGCATATTCTATTATCCATAGTAAATATTCACCTATTAATTTTTATATTTTTTCCTTTTTGCATCCCCTCGTTCTGTTCAAAGCATCCATCATCTCTCTTTCAAACTCCATCATTTCCTCACACGCCTTCCTTAAATTCTTTATCTCCTCCCTTAGCTTGGTGAGGTTCTTTATCCCTGTATAGAACCTTTCCTCCCTCCCATTGCAGGTATATATTATCTCGTACATGACGCCGCCGTGTTCGATGCACGTTACATTATAGGGACTGCAGAACTTGGATATGGTAGAGGGAATGGTTGTAGTTGTGGTCGTTATAATTACAGTTGTGGTTGTTGTGGTAGTAATGGTTGTGGATGGGATAGTCGTTGTCGTGGTAGTAATCTCTTCTGGCCTCTTAATATTATAAGCAACAAGCAAAACGATCAATACGATACTCAAAACTACCAACACTTTTATCTTTGTCTCCATTCCTAAATGAAATTTGTTTTCATCAAATAAATACTTAACTCATTGCTAACAATCTTTATCTGGCACATCACACGTTATACCGAAGTCCTCTGGACAGATACCATCGGAGTTGGCGTCATCACACATATATGGGACATCGCAGATAATTACCATATTATGCCAGGTAACGTTCACTGGACACGAAACGGTACCCAGCTCGTTCCCGAACATATAGTTAATGAACTGCAACGCTACAATAATGATAACCAAACCGACGAATACGGCCTTTATCATATCCGCCGCCTCCTGCCTAGCTACGGGATCCGTGACACCGGAGCCCATCCACTTTATACCGGCATAGACTATTATCAGGGTAGCTATTCCGGCAACGATTTTTTGGAGAAGGACGATGATCTTGCATGCAACATCCTCTATCCTCCACTTAGATGCTAAGGTTGGGGGTGGTTCCTCACAGTTGCACGTCTCGAGATTACACCACTTCGTCGTTGCCCAGCACTCTGTATTTGAACTGCACTCTGCGCCGGCCTTTGTGGGACAGCTCCACTGCCATGTGCCATCGGCGTTACAGGTCAGGTTCTGACAGTCATTACAGTCTGGGGCAGTGAACCTGCAATCTGGATCGGCGCAGTCCGTTTCTCCATCGCAGTTGTTGTCAATCACATCAAAGCAATCGGTTTCTTTACCGCCGCAATCTACATCTTCACCATCTGTGCAGCCATCACCGTCATCGTCTACCCCATTACTACAGTCCACCTCTATCAGCGGGACACATTTACATTGATCTGGACCAGGCGCTAGTGGACACTCGTAATCCCCCGGGTTGCCGGGAGGGGGGCAGTCAGCTGGCACGGCGCACTCAGCACCCGCTTTCAGTTCGCAGTGATATTCGTAATCGCCATAGGTGCCAGGATCACAGACTGCAGTTCCGCAGGGGCCGCAGTCTGGTTCGGGGCAAACGGCATCACCCTCTTCACAATCTATCTTACCGTTAGGTGGCACATTATTATCTATACCGTCATGACAGTCGGTCTCTCCTATTGGTGCTGGATTACAACACGCTTCTACCGTTATTGTGTCACAACCCAGGTGAACATCTACCAACTTTACCGTGTACTCATCCGGAGACTTGGTGTATGTTACCGAGTTACCCTCGAGAATAACTGGCCACTTGTAGTCACCCGGACCAGTCGTCCAAGGCAACCAGATATAAAGTTGGGCACCCCATCCACAGACCTCTCCCGGGAATACTTCACTATATTTCTTATGATACTTTATATTACCGTGTTGTAGTGTTTTTGTTTCCGTATAAGTAATATCCTTAGTTTCGCAACCATAATCCCCACCGCAACCCCCACTTGGCAGGGTCGGTGGCGGACCCATGAGCTGACAGTTTCCATCGCATGTCGTCCCATCCGGTGGGTCGCACTGCTCCGGGTATTCTATCCTATTATTGCCACATATCTGACAGTTACATGGCAGGGGTGATTTGTTAGGAGGAACGCATCTACCTTCACAATCCTTTGTGGCACCCTCAGCTATCGTGTCTACGTTACCGTCGCATTCCTCCCCAGGATCTATCACGCCATTTCCACAGGTTGCAGATCTGCATGTACATTCGTCTGCCTCTCCCGGTGGGGCACATAAGCCCTCACAATCCTTTGTGGCGCCCTCAGCTTTCGTGTCTATGTTACCGTCGCATTCCTCCCCAGGATCTACCTTACCATTCCCGCATGTCTTGCGTTCACATTTACAATCCACGCATTTCTCCGTTCCACTGCAAGTCACCCCCACCCCCAGGCTTTCACAAAGTTCACCGGCCTTGCAAAGTCCGCCCTCCGCTACTTCATCGCAGGCCGAATCTACTCCCCCACAGGCGGTTTCGCATTCTCCGTCGCCAGACACATCCTTAAAATTTCCACAGCAGTCCCAATCAGCATGACAAGTGCAAAATGGCGGCGTAAAGTAATTCCACCAACCTCCGGTTGCGGATCTCTCCCACCCACACCCGCAACCATCTATCGGGCAGTCCGCCATCATTGACTTATAAATGACAAATGGCAGGTCCACACAAGGTTTAGTTGATTCATCAACATAATTATCAATACTACTAGTGGTAGCAATAATCTTACTCTCAATCTTTCCATCACAGTAAACACATTTCCCTTCACTGGAGTCAAAGTTTCCCATACCGATTAGAGGGCCAGCAAATGGGTCCCAACCTTTATCTACTGTCACTACACAGATATAACCATTGGGATCCTTCCCAAATGCTAATTCATACTCAGATTTACTGGGACAGCTCTCAAGCTTTGCCATTATTTCATATCCTTGAGTGCACTCTGAACCCGTATCGCAAGATGTGCAGGTATCGTCTGATGGATCCTGCCACAAAGCACCACATATATTTGAATCGCAATCATCATCATGTGTGCAAGTGGTGTCACAGGCACTGTCACAATCATCCCATCTATCTTGCCACTCTAATTCATTCCCTGGTGGGATGATCTCACAGTACTCATCATCTCCCACTGCATCCACAGTTGGCCAGACGAGCCCGCAACCCGTATCTCCCGGGTCATCGCCAAATTCCTCCATATCACAACAACAAGGCAACCCCCACAATTCACACCCCCAATTTGGACAGCAACAACATCCCCAGATCTCATAGCTTTCTACCTCTCTTACTGTCCCGAAGGTTGCAAGGAAAAATATAATCACAAATAATGTAATTTTTCTCATCATTCTTTAGCACCCTCTATCAATTGTTTAAGTTCAAGGGGGCCGGGGAGATTCTCTTGGGATATATTCCTGAGCCCTTCCGCCCTGATCCTGCTTCCTACCTTTATGAAATTGTTCTCATCCAGAAGGAAAAAAACTCTTTCACCCGCTCCATCTAAATAGAAACCTTTGGCCTCATTAGTGGTGATATTTATACATTGACCATCGATTTTGCTTAAAGACTGTGATATATCTGGACAGGGATCATCAACCGAACCGAAATTTTTCTCAAAAAATCTCTCTGCATCATCCCGTGTTTCAAATGTAATTAAAAGACAATCCATATCAGTCCTCGTCTCTGAGTTGTTATATCTTACAAAATATACCCTTTTAGGTGAAACCAAACCCTGCTTGATGCAATTACCTTCATCGTCATATTTATCGCATACGAGAAGGTACTTCTCATCCATTACAATACTCTTGTTTATTCCATTGCATATATAACCATTTATCTTGGCTGGAAACGGATCACATTTATTGTTTACAGCGGTTGTATTGCTCACCGGTTCAATCTCTTCCGGCTGGAAAAACAGATAATATATGGAGAAGGCAAAAGCTATTAAAATAATCAGAACAAAGGCTATGCGCCCCCAGTTCCATTCGCCCTCATAGTCCATTCTGTGGATGATACCTCACCAGGGATAATAGTAAGGTTGCTACCTCTCCACTGCTTTATTCCCGTATTCCCATTTTTTACGTCATTTATTTATTTTATTTATCCTTAAAAATATATTCTGGTTTCATTTCTCCCATCTGCCAGAGGTGTAAAACCTCCGGGGTTGGCAATCCCAAATTTTCTCCTATGGATCTCTCTATGACACAACAGTTGATCCCGTATCTACTAAAGCCTCAAGACCTTTTATTTAAGGTTATGAAAAGGTTTTTCTGTATCCCCTAAGCAAACTCGCCGGGGAACAGAAACACTAAGAACAAGAGAATATTCCTCTATATAGAATTCGCCCGTATGACCTCATCGAGGATATCTAAGAACCTCTTTTCCTGTTCTCCCGTAAGCTTGACTGTCCCGCCCTCCTCTATCCTGAGGTCATTGTTATCTGCGACAACGACCAGCGCCTTAGATACCGGCTCGCCAAATATTTCCTTCAGTTCTTCATTGTTGTTCAAATCATCGATGATGTTGTCAAGAACGTCCATTCTTATTCCAACCCTCTCCGGGTTTACATTTTCTGGATCTGCCATTTTGTTACCTCCTATTTTTAATTTAACCGAAAAAGTTTCGTATCTTGGTCGGGACGTTAGTTCTCATAACTACCTCCCCAAATTCTTCGTGTTTCTTCAATTCTGGATTAGCCACAACGAAGAAGTATGAATTATATCTCTTCAGTATCTCCTTTTTCTTCTCCATCTTATCCAGGCATGTCCCTATATCCGGATCCGCGATTACCTCTATAGCAATTATCTCACCGTTGGGTGTTTCGAAGGTTATATCCGGCAGGGTAGTGTAATGGACCAACACCCTGTCTGTATATTTTTTTATTTCATCCTTTATCAGCTGTTGCAGAACGAAATGCTCATCTGTTTCATTGGTCTCATTCTTTATCATAAACATCTCATGGACTCCCTCTAATGTTTCTGCCTTGAACTCGTGAAAACCAACCTTGATGAGGGTTTGCATCTCCTCATAGGTTAGTTGCGCCTCTCTGTGGAAGGGCTTACTGATGTCAAATTTACGTTTAATCTCCCTCTCGGCCTCTGGAGCCGTCGGTTCTCGAACTAATTCGGTTAACTCTTCTGGCTTGGTGGTTATAATTCTATGCTCCTCGGGGGATGCCTGGATGTATATTGGAATCCTGGAATTTTCCGCAATCAATAGGGCACTGCCAACCCCCGCTCTACGTACAAATTCCGCCTCCGCCTCGTTGAGATGGAATCTCTCGATAATATTATCTATCACGGTAGTATCCTGTTTCAGCAATAACTTTGTCGCGGTATTGGCCATAACGGCCCTGCCTGCCCTCGATGTTATCACATCTTCCACATCCTGTGTTAACAGTATCAGTGACAGGTTGAATTTTCGGCAGGTCTTAATTAACCTGAAGATGTATTCTCCCTCTTCCCCAGCCGATAATACGGTCCAGGCCTCGTCAACCACGCATATCCTCCTCTTTCTGGACTTCTTCATTCTATTGTAGATGTACTCGAGTAGGAGGAACATTATTGTGCCCTTCCCGACATCTGGTATATCCCTGATGTCAAAGGAGATGAACCTGTTATCCAGATCTATCTTTGTATGTTGATTCAAGAATCTTAAGCCACCCGTAACAAATGGTTTTAACCTCGTAATAATTGACATGGCCGGTTTATAGATTATGTCCTTATCCGATCTGGTTAAGGGTAAAACATGATCATACAGGTCCTCCAATATGGGTGGTTTTTTGGCCCATGTTCTTGGATCCCTGGTTATTCCGGCATCTTCATAGGTTGAATCGATACAGTCATCTAAGATGGCTCTTTGGGTCTCTGTCAGTTCACCCATTAAAACCCTGAAAAATGATAGAAGGGATAATTTCTTTTCATCATAGCTTTGACCCATCATGTCCAGCGGATTAATAACTGTGTCTGAATCGGGGGCGATTCTTATCACCTTACCATTAAACCTCTTGGTCAGATCCGTGTACTCTGCCTGTGGATCAATTACATTTATATCGACGCCCTCCATGAACTCTCTCATCAGCAGTAATTTTATGCAATAGCTCTTCCCACCCCCAGATGTTCCAAGGACGAGGATATTGGGATTGCTCAATTCGAAAGGGTCTATGACTATGGGGATATTGTTTATCTGATTAAATCCTATCAGAATTCCGGTAGCGTGATGCTCCAGCGAGGTAATAGCGAACGGGAAACACGCTGCAGCTGCTGAGGATGTTATATTCCTCGTTAGATGTAATTCATCAGAACCTATGGGTAAAACAGATCTCAGGGCGGTGTACATCTGGTACGAGGGTATCTTGGGAGATATCATTATGGAAGTCATACTGGCCTTTATCCTGCTCGTTACCTTGTCCAACTCCTTTTTATCGTATGCTTTTGCATCGATATAGAGGCTCATATCGAACATCTTTTCCCTGCCCTGTTGTATCTGATTTAGCAGAGCTATCGTATCCTGGTGCTTCTGTATGAGGGATTGCGGAATAATCTTACCCTCTGCCTCAAGGGCGTAAAGATCTGTTTTCTGCTTCTTTATCTCTGATTCCAGCATGGAGATACTGGATTCTATTGGATATGGCTTTATATGTATGGACAGATCGAAATCTAAGTTCATTTCAATCAGCCTCGTTAACCATCCCGGATCCACCACCCTGGGGTAATTAACCGAGGCAATTATCCTATGAAATTTATCTATCTTAATGTAATCTGGGTGCCTTTCTATCTTGGATGGCGATGTCAGATAGGTTAAAATGCTGTCTTTGTACTGCTCGTATAGCTTCTTCTTTTTCTTTTTTTTCTTCATGAAGGGCAATTTTATATCCAGCTTGGGCATCATTTTAAACCTCTCCATATACTGCTGCTCTGGGTGCTTTCTTCCACATTTTTCTGTACATTGTAACCGCTGTAATGAAATCCTCATCCAACCAGAATGTCTCGGTGAAATATGATGCATATAAATTCAGTAACTGCTGCGTATTCAATCTCTCCGAATTTATACCAGAAAAAGCGAGGGCATCAATGATGTTCTTACATCTGGTGTCAAGGCTTCTTACAACCTCCCGTTCATCCCAATGCTTTTTTGCGGGAACCACGATGTAAAATAGACGGTCATTTATCTTGGTTGACTCTATGTAGTCCCTCATATAATTCGCAAAGTGCTCATAATAAGCCAGGGCAATTTTATCATCCCGCTCCTCTATCCTCTGTTTCAGAGCGCTCAGATAATCGTTAATATCCAGATTTATGCTCTTCATCACTATCTGTATTGGAAAATTAATCGTATTTAGGAATTCCAAGAAGCCGTATATCACCGAATCCTGATCCTCCTTGCTGAGCATCCCAAAGTTTATGGGCGTTACCTTTATGAGCCCAACTGCCCCTCCCTTTTTCAAAAATACCGTATCAGCTCTTATATCCCTTATATCCAATAGCCCCTGGGCATCGGGAGACAGCCAGGATGCCTTCTTTTTTACCCTGAGGAATGCGAATAGATTCAATAGCATAACATCGAGATTAAGCATGACGAATCCAGCAGCCACCCCCCCAACAATTAGAGATAGAATTATCTTCACAGCAGTGAAGATTTCAGTGAACATCCAGATGTAGATTATTATTATTGCCGCTATACCCGCATAGATGGACTGCTTTACGGTCAGCGGACCGATAAACCTTTCCTCGTACTTAACGTCCTGTGGGATTACTACGGGCATTTTTTATAGTATGGGTATATAGTATGGGAATTGATATATAAAATCTTATTATGTCAAATCGTCTCTGAAAATTTTGGAGCTATTAACCTATCG
>Ga0164311_10000414_pt1 | contig 18468 bp, 22 predicted proteins | sample GuaBasSedimGuay2_FD_121796 | JGI IMG/M metagenome (GOLD analysis project Ga0164311, IMG submission 121796) | Subseafloor sediment microbial communities from Guaymas Basin, Gulf of California, Mexico - Guay2, Core 4569-9, 9-12 cm | ecosystem: Environmental > Aquatic > Marine > Hydrothermal vents... | reverse complement strand
TACTGTGATGGATCAATACCTGATTTTTCAATAAGTTCGCTGGCCTTATCCATGTTAAATTCGTATTTGAAAATCTTATACTCTGTATAACCAAGTAGACCTTTAGGTATGACACCATAATATGGTACTAATAAGCCAGCATATACTTTCTCAAATATGGTGTCATAGGGTACAGCCCATGAGAGAGCTTGTCTAACATATACATTGTTTAGTGGTTCTCTTTGAGTATTTAGTACAGCAAAGTATACTGTTAATAGTACGAGGTCCGGCCTTTTCTCGACAACTATCTGGTAGTTACCTAAGATTGTACCTTCAACATCTTTTATTCTATCCGGTGGTATTGCTGCTCTATCACCAACACCTGCCCTGTAAAGTTGAATTCTAGCAGTAGCGTCGTTATTTATAATGTAGATTACTCTCTTATGCATTGTTTTAGTACGAGGCGGTGGTGTCGGAGTTGGACTTGTTGGTGTTGGAGTTGGCGATACTGGAGGTGTAGTTGTTGGCGATGGTGTCGGTGTTGGGGTAGGTGCCATTGCGAAATACATTCCAGCAACAACAACTACAATCAAAATTACAGCGATAGCAATAGCGGCAGTCTTGGATATTGCTTTTCTTAAACTCATTTTTTCAAATCCACCCCGTATTTGTATTCACTCAATTTAGTTAAGGGCGTGCTTAAATATTTTGTGTATGTACATACCTGTACTATTCAACATCATTTAAAACATTATAGTAGCGTAATTGTGAAAACTTTAACGACAACATAGTGTCATTTTAAAGAATACTGTAACCAGAAGTAAGGGTATTTTCATAGTTAAATTTGTATTATGCTTTAAGTGATGTGATTTAAAGTACTTAAGTGGCTTTACTTAAAACTATTTTTTCTGCTTCTTTTCACGTCTCTTAACATATATATAGGAACTTACTCCATATAGTCCAATAAATAAACCTACAAGGTTTATTCCGTACGCTAATATTATGAGATACAGGTTTTCCTCAATAATCTTAATAACAGTTAAAAACGCTATTGCCCATCCGCTAATTAGCATTAGTGCTCCGATTACTGTTAAAATTTTAGGGTTATTTGCGTGCATATAACCAACACTTCACGTACTGTTCCTGAGATACTCTTATCATTGGTGGTTCTTTTTCCTTGCATATGTTCATTACATAGGGACATCTTGGCGAAAGCCTACAACCAGGAGGAGGATTGGCAAGACTAGGTGGTTCACCTGGTAAGGTTTCTTTAAACACAAACCTGTTTTTAGGATCGGGATCTGGTATAACCTTTATAAGATGTGATGTATATGGATGTTTAGAGTCGCTCATTACTTTTCTAGCAGGTCCTAACTCGACTATGTGACCTGCATACATTACACTTATTCTATCCGAGAAATATTTTGACGTTGAAAAGTCATGTGTGATGTAAATTACTGATACTTTATGCTTTTTCTGGAGCTCTTTAAATAGCATTAAGGTTTCAACTCTAACCGATGCATCAAGCATGGACACAGGTTCGTCAGCTACAACTAATTTAGGTTTAAGTATAAATGCTCTTGCTATGGCTACTCTCTGTAATTGGCCTCCGCTGAGCATATGAGGATACTTATTAAGGAAATCCTCGGGGGGCGTGAGCTTTACTTCTTCTAGCGCCTTTATTACCCTTTCTTTTCTTTCTTCTTTAGACACTCCGTGTATTTTTAAAGGCTCCTCTAATATTGTTTTAACCGGCATAAACGGGGGCATCGCACCATAAGGGTCTTGCTGTACAATACCTGTAACTCTTCTATACCACTTAAGCTTTTTACCTTTAATACGTGCAACATCCTTACCTTCGAAATATATGTGACCGCTAGTGGGTTTAAGTAATCTCAATATTCCTTTGCCTAGGGTTGTTTTACCGCAACCGCTTTCGCCAACTACGCCGAAAATTTCTCCTTTCTTAACACTAAACGAAACTCCATCAACAGCTTTCACGTATCCTACTATGCTTAGAAACTTTCGTATAGGATACCATATTCTTAAGCCTTTTACTTCAAGAAGGTTTTCCCTGTCATCATTAATGAATGTCTTGCTTATTTTAACCACCATGCCTCCTATTTTTCTGTGTAAAGCCAGCATTGAACATAACTTTCCTTATTTATTTTAATTAGTGGAGGCTCTTTTTCACATATTGGCATTGCATTTGGGCATCTGGGTCTAAATCTGCAACCTTTTGGCGGGTTTATAAGGCTAGGAGGAGCACCAGGAACAAATGTTGGTATTCTTTCTTCGTGTAAGCGTGGTACGCTATTTAATAGAGCTTTAGAATATGGATGTAAGGGATCTACATATACTTGTTCTGATGATCCAAACTCAACTATTTTACCTGCATACATGACAGCAACTTTATCAGCTAACTCGCTTGAAGTACCTATATCATGCGTTATGAATATGTATGTTAATCTAAGCTCCCTTTTTAACTTTTTGAGAAGATTTATAATATTTGCCTGAGTCATAACGTCTAAAGCCGATGTGGGTTCATCAAGTATAACAATGTTGGGTTTAGTTATTAGAGAAAGGGCTATTACTACTCTTTGCCTCATACCCCCGCTAAGTTCAAAGGGATACCTATAAAGAAAATCTTCAGGAATACCAACTAATTTTAACATTTCCTTAGCTTTTTCAATTGCAGCCTCTTTAGCTGCCATCTCTCTCAGAATAAGGGGTTCTATTAGGTGATCTACAACTTTAATCACAGGGTTTAAACTGTTCATAGCCGCTTGGGATACGTAAGAGATTTTAACCCAGCGGATTTTCTCATCAAACTCTCTATCACTAAGTTTTATTACGTTTATTCCATCGATAATCACTTTTCCCCGATAAAGTGATACATTTCTCGGAAGATATCTCATTAAGGCCCTAGCTAAAGACGTTTTACCGCATCCTGATTCGCCAATTACTGCTAAAGTTTCTCCACGTAGGATACTAAACGAGACCCCGTCAACAGCTCTTACATCTCCTCTTGAAGTTCTAAAATATAGGTAGAGATCCTCTGCTTCAAGGATTTCGTCCATATTCTACATCTCCCTTAATCTAGGATTAAATACTCTGTCAAGGGTAAAGCCCATTAAAGCAAAACCTATGGAGATTAATACTAAGCAAAGGGAAGGCGCTAAAATCCAGTGGTAACGGCCCCAATATAGTGCACCACCCGTGTAAGCTTCATCTAGTATTTTACCCCAGGTGATTGCTTGCGGATCTCCTACGCCTAATATTGCTAATGCTGCTTCTAAGAATACGAACGATGGCACAGCTAAAACTATGTTAGGTACTATTGTCGGAAGAACCTTCGGCACCATGTATCGTAATATGATCCTAGCATTGCTAGCACCATATGCTTGAGCAGCCTCAATATAGGGCATTTCCCTTACTTGTAAGAACATAGCTCTGTAAGTTTTAACTCCCGGGCCAAACATGCTGAGGGCTACAACAACTATAAGAAGCGTCCATATGCTAAATTTGTAGAAATAAGATATCATTATTAGTAAAGGTAGGAATGGGATAATCATTACGACCTCGTTTATCCTAGATATTAAATGATCAACCCAGCCACTATACCAAGCCGCGATGGCTGCGATAATCATTTGTAAAAGAACAGTAGCAACAGATGCAAGAACTCCAAAGGAGAGCGCTAAAGGAGCTCCCCATAAGATACCTATTAATAAGTCTCTTCTTCTATCATCTGTTCCTAAAAGGCCATAGACCTTACCGTAAATGTTTATCTTCACATCTAAATTAGCTTTAGGATCCCCTGTTCTGGCTTTTATTTTGACTTGGTATTTACCTTTGAGAGGAGTAACAGTTTCTTTATCTAAAATTGTTTCATCTTCCTTTGCAAATAAGGCTATTTCACTAGGTATTTGATAGTTAGGTTTTTTGCCGAGTTTGCTTATAAGCCTTGCTTCAAACCTAGAAATGAATTCAAGGTCTCCCGTTAGCCTATAATACTGATAACTGCTCAGCACTTCTCTGTACACCAAAACCTCTGTTCCATCAGGTTTTACCCACGTAATTATTATTAACATGGGCTCTGTCGTGTTAACATAGAACCATAATGCTATTTCTGAGGGAAAATCCTCGTATTCGTAAGTGAATCTCATATTTATGTTTATTAAAGTACCTACTCCACCAAACTCTATTCTTTGAATGGACTTAGTAATTCCTAACTCTGTTTTTCTAGAGTCAAGTATTATTGTTCCTTCAGGTAATTTCTTGGAGGAAAAACTATTTATCCATGCCGGAAGCGCTAATTTAGGATAATCTTCCCAATACTCTATGGAATTCCACATACGAATAGCTTTATCATAAGGTATGATTACAATAGCATATATGGATAATATTACGAAGAACATTATCATAAATAAGCCTATGATAAATGATTTGTATCTGAAAAGTATTTTGATTGATTCTCTTAGACGTGTCGCCATATCTAACCTCCTACTCTAATTCTAGGATCAATAATTGCATATGCTATGTCTAAGGCAATGACGCTTATAGCCAGTAAGTACGCATAGATGGTAATTACACCTATGATAACTGGTGCATCATTAATACCTATGGCTTCTCTCATAAGCGTGCCCAGTCCTGGCCATGAAAAAACTCTCTCCGTAACCATAGCTCCCATCCACGAAACAATCAATGTTAGAACAAACGAAGTTATTATCGGGGGGAGCGTGGGTCTAAGTATGTATCTTCTTTCAATAATCCTTGGAGGGACACCTCTAGCTCTAGCATAGTCCACGTAGTCTTCCATGGAGAAGAGAAGGAAGAATGTTCTACGAGAGTAAGCTCCAATGGGTATGTAGGCTATAAGCCATGAAGCTAAAGGTAATACCATATGTTTTAACACGCTTAAAGCATATAGGTGAAGTTCTTCGGGTGGAGGGGCATCGACCATGCCACCATAAGGTAGTACTCTGAGCCAAGCAGCAAATATGAGTATTAGGAATATTCCGTAAAACCAGCCTGGCATTGAAGACAACCATGCAAACCCTACAATGGTTTTATCAAGTTTAGAACCGTACTTTCTAGACGCAGTTAATCCGATAAGTATTTCTGCGAAAAATATAAGAACATTTGCTGTCGTGAATAGCAAAACCGTTGGTGGCAAACGTTCAAGAATTATGTCCCATATTCTCTTGGAACCTCCTCCACTAGTTATATATAAGGCTCTACCTAGGTTAAGTGTCAAAGCATCTTGTAGATACTTGAAGCTTCTTACAATAAAAGGCTGTGTTAATCCTAGCCTTTCTAGTTCCTGCTGTATTCGGCTTTGCGCTATTCTTTCTCTTTCCTCTGCTGGTAAAGCTTTCCATGTAGGGTCATTTCTTAGCCTCGCATATACTCTAAGCTTAACTTCAGACTCCATTATCTTATCTATATGACCACCCATGTTAGCTACGATTACCGTAAGATAAATAGCTATTATAAGAGAAATAGCCACTATTAACGTTCTTATACCTATAAATCGTATAATACGCATAACTTCCCGGGATCTATGATATTTCAGCAATACCGTTCCCTCACCACCAAGGACTAGGCCGTTTCAGCTAGGTGAGCTCATTCGTTCTCTTTTAAAACTAAGATGAGGAATATTTAATTGTTTTGCCCGCAAACAAGTTTAACTTTACCATTGTAGTTATTTAGGAGGAATTAGAATAGTAAAGAAAAAGCCTACTTTGTTTATAAGAAATTACCTTCTTCTTCCCAGAACTATGGCGATAATACCTAGGATAATACCTAGGATGCCAGCGCCGAGAGCACCATATACTAGCGAGCTTACGCTAGCAACATTGCTTTCCAAATCGCTTATAGCTGTCCTTATATCTTCAAGAACTCCTTCGATGCTTCCTATACGTGATTCAAGACCTGATATTTCGCCTCTAGCAGCAGCTAATTCTTCACCTACATACCCTACGACGCTTCGTATAGTAAATGCTGTCTCAGTAACTGTGGGTTTACCAACAAGCTTTGATACAGCAATTACTATTAATTTGCCGGCACCTGGCGATAATGTTGCTGTTTCTTCTTCAGATAAGCTAATCTTCCATTTCCCATCGGCTACAGGAGTTGCTTCACCTATAATTTTTCCTCCTGGATGGACAAGTATGTATTTAACATATTCCATATTGGCTATCTTATAAGGCTCACCTTTGTGTGTTATTGTTATAGTGAATTCTGATGGTAAACCTTGTGTAACCACCTCGATAGGTTCAATAGTTGCTTCAGGTATTAGCGGTTCTGAGAATATTAACCACTTATCGGCTGTGTCAATGTGTTCTCTAAACGCTTTTAGTACTAGTTGCTTGGCTACGACGTCTACTTTATCTAAATAGAATGGACCATTACCAACCCAGAAGTGTCCTTTCTCCTCACACCATTTCTTAAGGTTGTTATATCTTTCTAAAGCTTCATCCTCGGTAATGTATTTTCCAAGAACTTCCTTATATGGTATAAACTTTTCATCTATAGCTTTACCAAGCATTTCAGCAAGTATGTCTAATGATGGGCCTGCAATGTAGTTTGTCCTTTCAACTTTCATGGCGTCAGCTTTGTCCGCTGTGAAAGCTAATTTACCTTCAGCTTCAGCTAACCAACCAATAGCCACCATATGCCATGGAGCTACACCGAAAGCGTAGAATGGCCAGAAAGTACCCGCTGCGCCTGCTGCTATCCATTCAGCATCTATATACCATAGGTCCGTGTAATATTCAATTATTAATGGGTCTTCGCTAACTATCTTGTAGCCTTTAAATGTTTTCATAAATGCTTCATATTCAGGAACCCATGATTCATCGTATACTGGGCTTTCTGGCTGTGCTCTGTCGTGAGTAAGTATGAAGTCAAACACTATGTCAGCTATGTCAAATGGGCTTCCATCATGCCACTTGTATTCGCCGGTGAATAGTTTTTCATCGTAATATACGACAACTTTAACTAATGCTTTAACTCCTTCTGGGAATTCTTCACCAACGGTTTCTATTTTCTTAGTTGCAGCGTTCCACCGATACCAAGCATCAGGGGGCACTGTTATTTCAGATACGAAATTTAAATCAACCCAGTCCAGCGTCTTCTTAACGGGTAGTCCTTCAACAACATAGACCTCAGCTTTCTTAATTCTGTGTGGCCAGTATAGGCCAGTATATGGGTCAGGCATAGCAGGTATTTCTCCTGTCGCACGTATTACGGTCATGTCATATATCCAGTCACTACCTCCAACAGGGTTCCATGGCTCTACAATAACTGTGGGCATGGCAATTTTTACTGTTCCCCCAACTTGCTCCTCATATCTTAAAGTCCAAGACCATAACCATGATCCAGAATAGCCTCCAGCTAGGTCACCGGCGATCCCCATTTCAGGTCTTCTTGGCCATGGTGCAATCAGGTTTACTAACCATATTCTCTGAGACTCCTTCATTGAGAGACGTAGAGCTTTCTTCATTAATTCGTCTCTTTCTTCTATTGTAGTGAATGCTTTGGTCCATAATCTTTCAGCTGCAGCGTAGAACTCTGGAGCATTAACATATGATTGCCATAATGGCACGGGTAGTCCTAGTTTAGTATAGAAGAACCCAAAGTTATCGGCTTCATCTCTAGATACAACTGTTGTTATCCAGCCGCCGGTATATATGTGCCATGTACCTTCTGCTGGGTCTCCATATATCCAGTAGGGTGCTAATTCTCGGCTAGTTCCATATTTACGTACAACAGTAAAGCCTAGTTTTTCTAGCTGTTCAGCAACATACTCTCCAATCTGTTTTCTTGCATCCTCTGTTCTAATTAGGAATATTATTTCGACAGGTTCTCCATTGTAATACCATTTCCCTTCAGCTGCACTATACTCTGCACCTAGTTTAGTCATTTCCTCGAATATTATTGCTTTAGCTTTATCAAAGTTGTATTTATATTCCTCTTCAATCTCATAGATTATATCGTAATACCTAGCATAGTCAGGAAAGCTTGGTGTTATAGCTACGTACCTAGGTATAGCTAAGCCTCCCAATATTTCGCTAGCTATGTAGTTTCTATCAACAAGGTAATTCATAGCTTCTCTTATTCTTGGAACTGCAAACGGGTTAAGTTTACCGGTGGTGTTAAATACTGGGCCTACGGGGTTAAATGTTAGTTCATAGTATAGAGCATACGAGAACCATACTTTTAAACCATAGTCTAACATTCTCTGGTATTTCTCTGGATCCGTTATTTCATCAAAGTATATTTGTATTTCATTGTTCTTCAGCATTTCTAATATTTTGTCAGGATCTCCTTCCTCTATGAAAACTACTTCATCAACCCAAGGACCTCTAGGTACTTCCTGAGCTACTACTATTACGGTATGCGATAGAGTAGCTAAGCAGCTTATTGCTAACATAGCTAGTAGAACGAGAATCAGCAATTTAAATGATGTTTTCCTCATGTTCTCACTCTCTAAGGTAAAGTACATTCATGGCATATAAATATTTTATGTATATTAAATCACCTAATAAACATAATTTTACATTGCATAACCATACTTATTGCGGTTTTTCGACGACCATTTAAATATCCCTAAGAAACTATTTTTATGGTTAAGAGAGAAACTGCAAGCGATAAAAGTTACTAATCTTGGAAAATTTTATGGAACATTTGAAGCGTTAAAAGGAATATCCTTTACAGTTAAAGAAGGAGAAATTTTCGGGTTAATAGGGCCTAATGGTAGTGGTAAAACTACGACCCTTAGAATCCTAGCTACAATACTTAAACCTAGCTATGGAGATGTAAGAGTATTTGGCTTAAACGTAGTTAAGGAGGCTAATAAGGTTAGAGAACTTATAAGCTACCTACCTGAAGAAGCTGATCTTTACAGGAGGCTTACAGGCTACGAGAACTTGATGTTTTTGCAAGAATGTACTCTTCTGAGAAAAAGGAAGTAGAGGAAATGGTTAAGTTTGGAATTAAGCTTTCAGGGTTAGGAGATAGGATATGTGATAAAGCTGAAACGTATAGCAAAGGTATGAGAAGAAGACTGGCTTTAGCCCGTACCTTAATGGTTAAACCGAAATTGGCCATTTTAGACGAACCAACTGCGGGATTAGACGTATATGCTTCAGTTAAGGTGGTAACGCAATTAAAATGTTTGCAAAAGAAACCGGAAGCACTATATTTTTATCTTCACATAACATGCTTGAAGTTGAATATTTATGTGGCAGAGTTGTTTTCATATGCAAAGGAAGGATTCTAGACGAAGGAAGCCCTAATGCATTAAAGAAGAAATATAATGCTAAGAACCTTAAAGAAGCATTTATAAGAGTTGTTCAGCATGAACTTTAGAAGATTCAAAAACATCCTATGGAAGGAATTACTGGATCTTATCCGTAATAGAAGAACAGTATTAGCTACAATAATTATGCCCATAATATTCTACCCTGCTTTAGGCGGGCTTATAGGCTATGTTTTCCGCGCACAGCCAGTATACATTGCATACATAGACCAAGACCGTTCCCAATATTCTAAGAAACTACTTGACATACTGAAGAAAAATGCATCAAACTCCGGAAACTACCATGTATTTTCTAACTACACTCATCCTGCAGAAGCATTAACTAACCTAAATATCAACATTATTATCATTATACCTAAAGGCTTTGGTAATAACATTTCCAGTAGCTTAAAAGGAGTAAGTACCGTTATTCTGAAATTCAATGTAGCTTCTACTAAATCTGGTGAAGCATTAAACTTTGTAAGTAGTGCCTTACACGCTCTTTCGACATTAATTGTAAAGGAACGTGTGAGAAGGTTTTGCACCGAACATAGACATTGAATCGTTCTTAAATCCTATAGAGAGCAGGTTGGAATTGGTTGGTCCTGAAGGTAGGAAAGCTAGACCTGAAGAAAGATTCCTCTACTTAACCTTAATGATCTTGGTTTTAGGACTATACTTCAGCATGCACCCTGCAATATCTTTTTGTAGCAGACAGCATCACAGGCGAAAAGGAGAGAAGAACATTGGAAGCATTACTTGTCACTCCTGCTAGGAAAAGAATTCAGTAATTGCCTTGCTCTGTTTAATAACCCTAACTATTTCCAAATTCTTCGGTTTCACTGTAATAGCATTTGATGGACATAAGCTGACACAACCCATGCATCCTATGCAGTTATTAGGGTTAACAACAACGCTAACTGTTTTCTCTGAGTTCTTCCAGTGAATTTTTCTTAGCGAGAATACGTAAGTTGGGCATAAGTTAACGCAAACTTTTGAAGCTCTACATTTATCCCAATCAACTATTACTTCAAATTTTAACATTTAGAACATCCATAATGGTGCACTACTGTGATTTAGCTAACGAATAATTTAAAGAAACCAGTATTTAAACTAATATCTGGTAGGGGGACATGTCACTTAAGAAAATTCCTCCCGGTAAAAATCCTCCAGAGGACATATATGTTGTTGTAGAAATACCCATGAACTCTAATATAAAATATGAGATAGACAAAGAAACAGGCATGATATTTGTAGATAGAATACTTTATACATCAATGGTTTACCCGTTTAACTACGGTTTCATACCATCTACTTTAGAAGAGGATGGAGATCCTGTGGACGTGTTGGTTCTAGGGTATGAACCTGTTCATCCAGGAACAATAATTCCTGCTAAGCCTATAGGTCTTCTAATAATGGAAGACGAAGAAGGCCCGGATAGCAAGGTTATTGCTGTACCTAAGACAAAAATCGACCCAAGATGGGAGAACATAAATTCTATCCAAGGCTTACCAGATGCGTTGAAGAATAAGATAAAGCACTTCTTTGAACATTATAAAGAACTAGAGCCTGGAAAATGGGTTAAAATTAGGGAATGGAAAGGACCTGATGAAGCTAAAAGGAAAATAGTTGAAGCTATTGAAAGATTTAAGAAACAGAAAACCATTTAGCCTCAGTTAAACGGTGGCTATGGATACTACATAGTCATAAGGTTTTACAAACATTTTTTCTGTACAGGAAATAATAATTCCTTCCTTCCCGCTAAACACCATGGAATCCACTAATTCACCGAAAACATTTTTTATCTCATATATTAAAGCACCTTTGTTTATTTTTTGCCCTACATTGTTTTTAAGCAGTAGTATTCCACCCTTAGAACTTGAAGTCAATATCTTTACCTCTCTAAATCTTTCATCGATAAGCTTGAGATTATCTAAACTTCCTGGTATTAGGTTATAAGCTTTAAATATATTCATAAGTGCATTATAATTAAGCTCGCCGCTGTTTTTCTCATCCACTTTAATAGATGAGGAAGCCACATAGACTATGTGTGTTATATTATCCTTGCTGGCAAGTATCGATGTTTTCTTTAGAAATTCTTCGGATTCCCTACTTATCCATAATTTAGATATTCCGAAGTTGCGTTTTTCACCATATGTGAAACTTATCAAGTAAGGGTATGATCTTCCAAGAAATAAAACCTCTACTATAGCATCGTAGTTACTAAAGTTTAGCATGTTATCCAGTGTATGTTGTTTAAATTTCCTTGTTATATATGCGAATGTTATTTTTCCAGCTATTTCCTCGCTTCTTAGTTTTCTGATAATATACCATAGGTCTTCTATGATAGTTGGTTTACCGTACACTTTTGAAAGATTTAATGCTACAAGTATACATGGTTTTTCCTTGCCATAAACTTCTATTATAGGTATTTTATAGCTCATGAACCCTCCATGATATGTTACCGTTAATTCTCTTCTATAAATGAGCACCATGCAGTACTACCCTAAAAAGTCTATTATAAACATTAGTAAAGACTGCTCACATAATTCCGGCGTATTGCTGTATGAAATAATTACTAAGTCGTTGTTTTGTATGTTTGCTAGGTTTTTCTTTATAACCTCTAGCTCCAAGGAAATATTTTCATATATTCTCCCAGCCCTACTCGGTTCTAATACTAGTTTACCATCTTCAACGCACATAATGAGTGCTGCTTCAGCACCATACCTTACTAATTTATCTCTAAGCTTAACAACTCTAGGTTTAACCCTGCATCCTCCCCTAATAAGGGCTATGTAGGCGTATTGTGCAAGTTTAAGGAAACTAAGTTCCTCCGTGTTAATAGGCTTTAGGTAAACAAGTTTTTTCATAATGTTGCTCATAATACTTATGCCATGTTCTGTAAGATAAGCGCCCCCTGCTAAACTTACATCTACAAGCTTCTTCTCCTTTAACCTTGAAATCAGGGTTCTGATGCTTGCTTCACCTATCTTTAGTTCTCTAGATAAAGCCTTCCTACCTAAGGGTCCTTTATTGTATAGCATAATAAGAGCTTTTAATACGTGGTGTGGTTTAAATGACGGTAAGACTCCTTTTCTCGGTTTTACAGCATAATCTATTATTTCTGAGAGCTCAGCCATAGAATACCACTTACATTATAATTATCTTATTTCCTCCTTTTCTCTTTGCCTCTCTTAGGGCTTTTAAAGCTCTTTTAACAGTTAACCCAGAATATGCTTCTCTTCTATTTCTAGCTTTAATAACGTCTAAGGGACCGTATGATACTCCTATGCTTAATGTAGCACCTAGTTTTTCTATATTTCTCCTTATATTTTCAAGATCTTCAATAACTTCCTCAGGTTTCACCATTGGTATCAGTATAACTGCTTCCTCTGTTCCTCTTTCATAGTCAAGTCCGTAAAGAACATGTGCTTGCCATTTTCTGGTAAAGTTCTCTATAAGCTGCGTTAGCGTTCCTGTAATTATGTTAGGTTTATATCTATCAAAAACTTTCTCTTCAGTTATTTTTTCAAACTTATCTAAATCCACTATGACTACTGTTCCATTAGATACTTTACTTAACCTCATATTCTCTAATATCCTCTAATTTCATAAGTGATACTAAGAGAATACGTTTTTAAAGAATTCTTTGCTGAAGTAGTAACTATGGTGTTTAGGTTGAAAGAGAAAATTAGCTCTAAAGAACATATTAACGAGAGCTTAATAACGATAGACCCCATAATTGACTTCCTTAACCCTATAAAGAAAAGCCCTGTATTTAAGGAAGCTGCTTTAGCTTAGACTAAAGGTACAGCAATGTAGATATTATGTTTGTTCCTAATTATTCTTACATTAACCTTGCTGCCTAGTGGAATATGGTCAGCTCTAACAATAGTTATTGTTCTTAAACACTTCATATCAACAGCTAATTTCTCAGACTTTAACCACCCTGGAGCAACAACCTTGACCTTAACTTTCTCTCTTACCTTAAATGGCGTAGGTAAAATGTTCATCCTCTTAATGCCGAAGTCTTCCATTGACGGAATAAGCTTTATGTTAAATCTTCTTTCTAAGTTTTTCAAATATGCCCAAAATTCACTCCAGTTCATAACCTTTACATTCTTAGGTTTACGCCCATGCTTATGAGGAACATACTTCTGTATTCCGAGAGGAGGCCACCTTTTCCCTGCACCTATTTTTAAAGCCCACTTAATTATTTTAGGTATTTCTTCATCATTTATACCTTTCAACAGTATTGGTGCTATATGTAGATCTATTTTAGTATTCTGAACCAAGTACTCTGCAATGCTGATAACCTTCTCAACATTATACCATTTTGCTCCTTGAATATAGTGAGCTAGTTCCGGGTTTAATGCGTCCACACTCAAGTTTATCCTATCAAGACCCGCATCCTCAAGCTCCTCCACCCTATCTGCTGACAGGTTTTGTCCGTGAGTTTGCACACTTATGACCTCTACCCCGCTAATACTCTTCAGTTCTTGAATAAGGTCTATAAGCCTAGAATAAAGTGTAGGTTCTCCAACAGTATCTATGTGCGCTTCTATATGCTTGCTTCCCTTAAACTTAACAATACCCTTAAACCACTCTACAATAAGGTCTAAGTCTATCCAATATTCTGCTTGCCTCCATTTAGAACAAGGACCAGCATCTGTGGAGCACATTATGCAGCATAGATTGCAAAAACTTACTGGTCTTACCTGTATAACATTGGTTCCTCTATCTATTAAGCCGAAGGCTATAGAACCTATAAGAGGTACATCTATATCGACACCTATTCTAACTAAGAACCTACCCTGTATAGTTTTCATGTCTAATAAACCGTTATTATACACTTAACTATGATGGCAGTATATTTAAAACTTTAACACAACCATCAGCATATTTACTTAATAATTCACACGTCCTCTTAACCGCATAACATACTCTCTCCTTTGAAATTCCGGGAACACCAGCGGATATCACAAGAACGTTTTTAGTGTTTTCAGTAACCATGGTATCTATACTATCTCTATGCGGGTAAAGATGTAGTATTTTTTCTTCATCTGCTAAAACAGGTATTCCTTCTTTCAGAACTTCTATGTGTCCTCCTATAGGTTTAAAAATCTCACCTTCAAAGCTTAGTCTAAATGCCATTTTACCCTTTATTTTATCTACATCATATATGCCTATGGAGATTAGAGACTCCATGCTTACAGCGTTGCCCACATCAACAACGTTATTTATTGATGGAATATTTTTGCCTCTAAGAACTCTCCGTATAAGGGCTTCACTGCTGGGTCTAGTTTTCGTAGGATCTATGCCTATTTTCCAAAAGAATCTTCTATAAGCTTTAATTATGGGGTTCTCTCTTAATGTCTCTAAAACATACTTTCTCCTTACCATATCACATATCTGCTTTATTAGCACTTTTACTTCTGCAGAATGTTTCTTAACAATAACACTCTCAACTATACCTACACCTACAAAAATACCTAGATCTAAAGCTTCCTTAGTGAAATAAATTATATTCTTTATTCTCCCAATACCTCAACTAATATTCTGCGATAGCTTCTAGGGCCATCCATTTCTACGAGGAAAATGTTCTGCCATGTACCTCTAATAAGTTTTCCATTAATTACTGGAAATACCCTACTAGCGCCTATAAAAGATGAAGCCAAATGTGCATGTGCATTATCGTCTATTAGGTTATGTTGCCACTTTCCATTCTCAGGGAAATCGCTTTTAATTTTGTTAACTATGTCATTCATGAGCCCATATTCATGCTCATTAGCTATAATAGCTGCGGTAGCATGAGGGGCGAAAACTAAGCATAAACCGTTTCTTATCCCGCTTTCTCTAACAATGTCTTCAACATTAGATGTTATGTCTATTAGCTGGTATTTCGAAGTTGTTCTTAAAGTTATTTCTTTAACATAGAATTTCATGTATTATAACCAGCCTCTAAGCTTCATTGCTCTAACTACTCTTTCTACAGCTAAAGCATAGGCTGCTGTTCTTAAATCTACGTTTAAACTATAGTGTCTCTTATATATTCTGTCTAATGCTGGAATCATTTTATCCTCGAGCATTTTAAGTACTCTATCGAGCTCCCATTGTATTCCTTGAAGATTTTGAACCCATTCATAATATGAAACTATTACACCGCCAGCATTAGCTATAATATCGGGTACTACAATTGTGCCTTTCTTAAATAATATTTCGTCAGCCTCGGGGGTAACAGGACCATTAGCTCCCTCAATTACTATTTTTGCATGAACTTTAGCTGCATTTTCAGAGGTTATTACGTTCTCTATAGCTGCTGGTATAAGAATGTCTATATCTTCAAGTGTTAGTAATTGTTCATTAGAGATATCTTTTTTCGCATCAGGATAACCTACAACAGTACCTGTTCTATTCTTAAATTCCTTTACTTTTACAGGGTCTAATCCTTGAGGATCGTATATTCCGCCTTTACTATCACTTACTGCAACAACTTTAGCTCCCCACCGGTGTATGAACAGTGCGGAATAGTAGCCTACATTACCATATCCCTGTATAGCCACTCTTACCCCTTCAAACGGTAGGCCATATTTTCTGGAAGCTACTCTAGCGGCTATTGCAACACCGTATCCTGTTGCTTCTTCTCTACCACGAGAACCCCATAGTTCTACAGGCTTAGCTGTGACAACTCCTGGGACGTTATATCCCTTCAATTTACTGTACTCGTCCATGTACCAAGCCATGACCTGAGGGTTAGTGTAAACATCAGGTGCTGGAATGTCTTTATAAGGGCCTATTATTGGCGCTATAGCTCTAATATAGCCTCTAGAAAGTTTCTCTAATTCCCTTTGAGAGAGCTTTCTAGGATCAACTATAACACCTCCTTTAGCTCCACCGTAAGGTAAACCTGCAACACTACATTTCCAAGTCATCCACATAGCTAAAGCTATAACTTCATCTTTAGTAACATTTGGATGATACCTTACACCACCCTTATACGGTCCTAAGGCGTTATTATGTTGAACTCTATATCCCTTGAATACTTTAACCTTGCCATCGTCCATACGTACTGGAATACTAACTTCAAGAATTCTTTGAGGAACTTTAAGAATATCTAATACTGTTTCATCGTATCCAAGAACATTTATAGCTTTTTTCAACTGTTTAATTGCCATTTCATAAGGATTCTCTGCCATATACATACCCGGGACTAGCTAGGAAAAGCTTGATTATATATGTGTTCTTAAGAATACTATATAATACGCACTAAGAAAGAACACTACAATGGTTAAGGTTCTAAAGGTGTGTAAAGCCTTCTAGTGGGTAAAAGTATGTCTTTAGAAAAACCGACAGTTATCCTGTAATATTCTTCATCTTCAGCTATGCTCTGTACTTTTTCAAGCCTACCTTGAATTAGAACAGAAGCCCCCTTCCATAAATGCTCCTTATAACCTTCATTGTAAGCTACAACCTTACTTGCAAACCTAGCTCTAAAATCTCCTTCAGCAACATCTATAACTTGTATATCATACTCTGCTGGTGTGAACAGCGAATACTTATCATTTAAGACCTTAGCTAATACAACGACTCTACCTAGATTCTGCGCTTTAAACTCTGCAAAACTATAGGTAATATTTCTTAAAATCTTAACATGGTATTCTAGTTTTCCATAAAATATTCCGCTAAGAACCTTTCTAGAATATAAATAGTTTAATGTGTTAGTTGAAACCTTAACGTAGATACCATAGTTTTTAAGTTTTGAATGTACATAGTCTCCTTTTAAATGTTCAAAAAACATTGTAGTAAAAAATAGTCTTCTCAAAGCATTATAAACTTTTAAACCTATGCTTTCATCATAAACAATAAGGTAAACTTTAGGTTTGAAAAACTTTAGCTCTTCAGGTATGAAAGTTATGCCTAAAGAATCAACACTTATTCCTGCTTCAGAAGCTATCATAAAGACGAATTCCTTAATTAGCCTACTTACTTCGTCACTGCTTAGCAGTGTTTCGGTTAAATACTTGCTCGCACTAAACACCTTTTTAACAATATTCCTACGTATTTTAGGTAAAATTCTATCATATGACTCAATAACTTCCATTAAATAGGGGTATTTTTCTCTAGCATATTCTAAAGCATCTAGCATAGATTCTATTATTATTTTCTTACCATTACGGATTACGTAGTAGGGTAATGCTATAATACTGTACGGTATGTCGTGAATATTCCATGATACTAACCATAGAGAATCATCTATGAGTTTTACAACATCACCGTCCATGATTTTAAATTCCATAGTTACACCGTGATCTAAAATATCATGATTAATATTTAATTACAATATTAATCATTCTCACTAATTAAGTTCTTTGAGGACTTCATATACTTTAGGTAATTTACCGTATAGTTCTATATTTAACCTGGGTATTAATGCCATAATTATAGCCAGTTCTGATAGCAGATCTCGTGTAATTACGTTTTGCGTTAAGAACCCTATGGCGCCCATCTTATCTCCTATACGTTCTATCCCTGAAATTTTCTCCATAACATCTTCAGCTTCACCCAGACCTCTAACAACATACTCCACTACTTCCCTTGGAAACTCAAACCCGGGGCCGAACCCTAGAGACAATGTATCCTTATTATCAACTATTGCTGCTACCTGGAAGTCCATATAACCTGTCGATGTCCACGGTATTGGTACTATTCCAGCTTCTATGCCCACATAGTAATGGTATTTTTCTTTAGCCTTTTCTTTAACCCTTACCGCTCTCTCAATAGCACCTCTTAATACATTTTTAAGGCCTATAGGTTGCGGGTGGACCGCTGTTATTACAGGCATGTAGTCTATAGCTACTTTTATTTTAAACATTCTCTCGAAAGCTTTTCTTACGCCTTTAATTTTTGAAGGATTTTTAGTACCTATAAGTACTCTGATCATAAAGTAACACCTGCAAGGCTCATGTTTATTCTTTCAGGGATTAAATGTGTTCCATCACATGTAGGGGCGTTTTGGAATTCAGGAAAGCCTTCTCTACATGTTGAACATGTTAGCCCGTAGGTTTTAGCTTCATCAATAACAATCTTCAGCAACTCTCTCCTTAATTTTTTAGGTAAATATCGATAGCCATGCTTATATTCTCCACGCATATAGTAAAGCTCTCTTAATTTATCTCTAATATTTG
>Ga0164311_10000412_pt1 | contig 18479 bp, 22 predicted proteins | sample GuaBasSedimGuay2_FD_121796 | JGI IMG/M metagenome (GOLD analysis project Ga0164311, IMG submission 121796) | Subseafloor sediment microbial communities from Guaymas Basin, Gulf of California, Mexico - Guay2, Core 4569-9, 9-12 cm | ecosystem: Environmental > Aquatic > Marine > Hydrothermal vents... | reverse complement strand
TACTCATCATGAAGAGAAACATCGAATAGAATACTACGGCAATCAATGACTGGTAAATGTAGATTATGCATGCGCCGAATACTCCGAAAATGGCGCCTGAAGCTCCGACAGAGACGACATTTAGTCCCAGACTTAAGGTTAGGATATTGCCGAAAAGCCCCGAAGCAAAATATATCACCAGATATTCAGTTTCTCTGAAGAGTTCTTCTGCTCTCAAGCCGAATATTAGCAAGAAGATCATGTTGTTTGCTAAATGCATTATATTTGCATGAACAAACATTGAGGTGAGCAGCTGCCAGTAATATCCCTTTCGGATAACATAGTAATTGTACTGACCTAAATTCTTCATTACTTCAGAATCAGTTGCAAATGGGTTTCCGCTTAAAATCGATGTATAGATATAAACTATAACGTTTAATAACACAAACATTACGGTTGGTGATTCTAACAGCGAAAAATGTTCTTTCTCCATTTTTATCCCCTATAAGATTCGATTATTTTACGCATAATTTTTGAAGAACTGTTAAGCTCTTCCTTTCCAAATTTCCTTATCCTAACGACCTCAATTTTTAGGCCCTTTTCTTCGATGAATTTTCTGACTTCTCTTTCTATTCCGGTTTGGTCATGGCCGACAGCTATGATGTCAGGCTTTATTTTTTCGATTGTCTGTTCAATGTTAAAGTCTTCATATCCAAGCAGTGCTTCATCAACAACCTTTAAGGCTTCTATTAAGGCTCTCCGCTGGTCTTCCGGAATTATTGGAGGTCTACCCTTACGCTTCTTAACTGTGCTGTCCCTCGCAACTATCACGACAAGCTTGGCGTTTGGCCCTCCAGCCTTCTTTGCCTCTTCGAGGAATTTCACATGTCCAAGATGTAATAAATCGAATGTACCGGATGCCAGAACCACTTTTCCCCTCTTTTCTCCGCTCATTTCGACAACCACTTGCAACTATTTGATACTGTCTAATTCATTCCGTTTTTCACGGCGTCGAACCAGACTTTTGCTACTCAAAATCTGTATTGCCACAATAAAGTATTTACTACTTACTAAAAACATAAGCGATGGAGGCTTAGGTCTTGAGTCAAAAGCTAAAGTCGAGGGTTAAAAACTACATAGCGAAAACGAAGAAGGTTCTAGAAAAGTTAAGGCTGAATAAGCCTTTCCGGCCGATAGATGACAACTTAATTGATGAATTCATGGATCATGTTAGGCGATATGTTAAAGACGCAGAATTTTATCTCGAAAAAGGTGATTTTGAGACTGCTTTGGCATCTGTATGCTATTGTGAAGGCCTACTGGATGCATTAAGGCTGTTTGGAATTGCTGAATTTGAATGGCCCTCAAATAAAGAGCTATGAACTTAGAAGTTCATTAACGATTTCTCTCAAGGATTTTATGTTTGGAATGATGTAGGCGTTCCAGTCTGAAAGCTTAACTATGCCGCCTACATTTTCATCAATTAATATGGCGCCCATACGTGCAGTTATTGCGCCTGCGAAATCTTCGAATAGGCTGTTGCCAACATGTAACCCTTCCTCTGGCTGAACATCGAATTCTGAGATGGCTTTATAGAAAACTTCTGGTTTAGGCTTTGAAATCTTAACCTCCTCAGCGTAAAATTGGCCGTCAATAAAATTTGACAAGCCAGCTTTTTCCAGCAGAATTCTATTGATTTTTCCCGGCCAAAAAACTACATTGCCTACGATAATGATCTTTAGGCCTAGTTCTTTAACGCTGCTAACCGCCTCTTTTGCCCCTTCTATTAAATACTGCTCGGCCGGATGGCTCTCTGCAGTCTTCAAAATCGCCTTGGATATAGCTTCAGAATCGATGTTGAGAAACTTAGCCATGACGTCGAGCGTCATAGAAACTATTTTTGAGTCATCGAATCCGCCGGCTCTTCTTATGGCCCTAACCTTCCTGTAGCCTTCGATAAGTCTTTTCTCTAAGGACGCTGAGTCTCTACCTGTTATTTTTGCCAGTTCTAACGCCACGCTTCGATAAAATAACTTTACTGAGAGTAGTGTATCCCAAACGTCAAAGCTTACAAGTTTTAATTCGCCCATTTTCTTGCCCCTAGCGTTGCATTTATTCAATTTATTCCTTCAATTTTTTCGGAGGCTCCGCCAAGCACTTTTAGGGCTTCAGCCTCCATAAAGTGAAGTTTTCCGGGAAAAATCAATGTGTGCGGTGGTCCGCCAAAATCATAGTCTTTAAGCTCTTTTAAAGTTCCAGCCTTGACCACGCAATTTTCAGAGCCAGCTCTAGCGATTCCTACAGCCAAAGTCATGTCGGAGATAAGCTCTTTCCCTATTCTTTTTTCAAGCCTTTGTAGAACTTCTATTGCTTGTTTGATTGTCATGAACATTTTCTTTTCCGCTTTAACGTCTAATAAGCATAATGTGTGGAGGCCAAGCTGCTTATTTTGCCAAATCACGTGGTAGGGTGTTTCTGACAGGTAGTCTCTCTCTGGGAATGGTATGGTTACGCTTTTTCCAAATTTATAGTTGTGGAGTCCGCTCAGGCCTATGGCGGCGGAAATTATGGATGCTCCATGCACGATTCTAGTTTTTATTCCCATTCTTTCAGCTTGAATTCTTAAGGCTATATGCGTTGTAGCGATTAGAGGGTCGCCTGGAACAAGCAGAACCGCCTTTCCCTTTGTTGCAGCTTTCAGAATTTTCTCTCCATTCTTTTCTTCAAGTTCATGTCTAGAAACAATTTCCAGCTTTTTTCCGCATAGCCTTTCCAGCCTTTCAATTGATAGATTCGGCATTAAACTCGTATAGGTTTCAATGAAGATATAATCGGCTGATTTCATCTCTTCAAGTCCACGTAGGCTAACGTCTCTTTCGTCGTATAGGCCTAAACCTATGAATACCAGCTCTTTCAATAATGTCATCTCCAATTTAGTTTAGATGCAAAAATTTAAAAGTTGACTTAAATCAAATAAGGCGCAGCTAAGGGGGTCAGGTTGAAGGTTAAAGTTGATTTGAGCTTGATTGAGCCTCGAACTTTGTTTCTTGCAATAATATTTTCCTTAATATGGGGTTTTAAAACACAATTAGACCCTGTTCTTCCGATGATTTTATATGACTTATATGGGTATTCTCTTGCTGAAGCCGGGCTGGCTAAGTTTCTTCTTAATGGAGTATGGTGCATTTTTGTAGTTCTTCTTTTTGCAGCTTTCTTTTATGCATGCAATCAAAATTTTGTCGCTAAAATTGGAAGCACAATTATTTCGGCTGTTATTGGGAATGTCATTGGTTTCTGGATAGGCTATTTGGCGACTGGAATCTGTTTGAGGCATTTAATTCCACAGTTAGAGTTTAATCCATTTGCTTCAGTGAGCTTCTCTCTTACATGGGAGGTAGGAGAACTACTATTCTACGAGTTTGCAGCCATAGCAAGCGCATTCCTCGTTAAAGAATGGAATAGAAAACTTGAAAAAGTTGGCTTATTAGCAGAAGATGTAAAGAGACCTGGAAAGGTTCTCGTAGTCTTTATTCTCTACGTAATTGTGGGTGTGGCTTCATTAATTTTAGCTGTGTTCTCGGTTTTCGGCAATCTGATAAGCGAATTTATGGCTAAACTTAAAATATTCATAGTTTTCGCCTTTCTAATCGATGGAGTTGCCGGGTTAGCTGTAGGATATGGAATCTATAATGGCAAGAGGTGGGGATGGCTTTTCGCCTTCATTTCGTCAATAACCGGAGTCTTTACAAGCGTAAATTCATTGATAGCCTATCTGACGAGCGGATTTGTGGAATTATTTACGTTAATAGCATTTCTTGTAGCTTTACTGCTTAATTTAATAATCCTTGCATGCTTGCTTCCGGCAGATACGCGAAAATATTTCCGTTTTATAAACTTTGAAGGCGACCAAAATCAATAAAATTATTCTCTAGCCTTTAATAGTTCTGGTTGATAGGCTATGAAGGTTTTTATTTCCGCCGATTTGGAAGGAATAGCCGGAGTCGTCCACGGCGAGCATGTGTTTAGGGATGGCCGCGAGCATGATCGTGCTCGAAAGCTTATGACCGCTGAAGTTAACGCCGCGATTGAAGGTGCATTGGAGGCTGGGGCAGAAAAAATTGTTGTTAACGATTCACATGGGACTATGCGGAACATAATTCCCGAAGAACTTCATGAAAAAGCTGAACTTATAACCGGCTCTCCTAAGCCGCTTTCCATGATGCAGGGAATAGACAGCTCCTTCAACGCAGCCTTCTTTATCGGCTATCATGCCATGCCAAGCAGTTTTCCGGCGGTTATGGGACACACATACTATGGAAGAGTAACTTATAACGTACGGATAAATGGGCGGCTCATGGGAGAAACGGGCCTAAATGCGGCGCTAGCCGGGTACTTCAACGTTCCAGTAGTCTTAGTTACTGGCGACCAAGCCGTAACTGCTGAAGCTCGCCAATTAATTGAGAACATTGAAACAGTAACTGTAAAGGAAGCTGTGGGCAGATATGCCGCCAAATGTCTTTCGCCAGTCGAGGCCAGAAAACGAATACGTGAAGCCGCAAAAACTGCCTTAAACAAGCTTCCGAACATTAAGCCTTTCAGACTTTACAGCCCGGTAACCTTTGAGGTTGATTTCGTTCATGCTGGAATGACGGAAATGGCGCTTTTGGTTCCAGGAGTAGAAAAAGGAGGCTCTAGAACAGTTAAGTTTACGTTTGACGATTTGCTGACTGCCTTCAAGGCTTTTAGGGCTATTTTAGCTCTGGCTTCATTAAACGTTTAACGTGCCCGCGACCTTACTCTAGGCTCCATCAGCGTCCAGAGCCACTCCACAAACTCCCTCAAATTTTTAGTCTGAATATAAATTTCTCCAGGTCCAGTAATTCTTGTCACTAGGCCTTCTCCGCCTAATAATGTTTCCTTTAGTCCGCCGAACTTTGTTACTTTATAGTCGCATGTATCGCTGAAAGCAACCAGATGAAAGTTGTCAACTATGAGCGTCTCTCCAGCGTCTAGTACATGCTTATCTATGGCGCCGAACGTATTTATGAAGAGTTTTCCTTCACCCTTTGCCTTTATCATGAATAGGCCTTGACCGAAAAGTCCCTTAGTAAATCCTTCCCATTTAACGTCCAAATCAATATTTTCAGTTGAGGCTATGTAAGATGCCTTTTGAATAATGTAGCCTTTATCCGGCTTTATATCTAAGACTTCTATATCGCCGACTGGCGCGGAAACAAAAGCAACTTCTCCGGGTCCATTCACAGCCTTGTACTCGTTGACCCAGAATGATTGGCGGCCTAGAAGCTTTAATCCTATACTTCCAAGAATGCTTTTCTCTCTCCTTCGTGTGTGCACTTCTATGTTTGGACTCATATATGTCATAGAGCCTGACTCGGCAACAATCTTTTCGCCTGGTTCAAGCTTCACAACGAGCATAGAATAGGACGGTCTATACTTAATTTCATACTCCAAACTTTTACACTCCAAATTGTCCTAGATATTATTGGTCTGAATACGCTTTTTAGGATTGTGCATACACTTTTATATTTGGCATGTAAGCTTTATTCAGGAGGAGAAACAATTGCTAATTGAGATTTTAGGGCTAATAGGACTAATCCTACTTGGTCTGCTAATACTGGTAATCATCAAACTGTTTTTCATGCTGATTCCAGCGGCCATAGTGGCGTTCATAGTCTGGCTATTAACCGGAAGCATGTGGCTAGCCGGAATAGCATTCCTAATAATCGCCGCCTTGTCCATACTGAAAATTCTCTAGTAAGCAGCCAAAGCAGCCAGCACGAAATTTAAAAGATAAACTTATTATTGTTGTCCTTGAATGTTGATATTGCTGGGCCCGTAGCTTAGCAAGGTAGAGCGGCGGACTAACCGCCAAGCGGGGTTAGGTTGAGGCTCTTAACCCGCAGGTCCGGGGTTCAATTCCCCGCGGGCCCGCCAACCATAACCAAGTTTTCCTTACAAATTGTTTAAGATTATGATTAGTTACCTATGTTATTGGCGAGATAGTTATGCCAATAGTTTCGGTTGTCAAAGGGCCGAGAAGTCATGAGACAGTATTTAAGGCTCTGGACTTGCTTGGAGAAGTAAAATATGCAATTAAAGATGCGGCTAGAGTGTTAATTAAGGTCAATCTAATTTCAACGAAAACCTATGAAACTGGGGTTACAACTGATCCGCTTGTTGTGGATGCTTTAATCTGTAAGTTTAAAGAGTTTCACGGAGAAGTGGCTGTTATTGAAGCTGATGCAACCTCTACAGATGCTGATAAAGCCTACAAGGCGACGGGCTTAGACAAGATATGCGAAAGGAATAATGTAAAATTCATAAACTTAAGCAAAGAAAAGGAAAGGGTAAAGCTGCCAATACCCAATCCTGAAGTTTTGAAAGAGATTGAAGTGCCAAAAATCCTGTTAGATTCAGCTATAATTAGCGCGGCTAAGATGAAAACTCATGAAGAGACCGTTGTAACACTTGGGATGAAAAACATGTTCGGATTACTTCCGGAAAAGCAGAAGTCGAAATTTCATTCACTTGGAATAGACAAGGTAATAGTAGACATAAACACAGTTCTAAGGCCTAAACTAACAGTGATAGATGGATTTTACGCCCTAGAAGGACCCGGGCCTATTCGAGGAACCCCTGTCAAAATGGACTTGATAATTGCTGGGCAAGACCCCGTAGCAACCGACGCCACAACGTGTAGAATTATGGATATAGACCCCCACGAAGTTTATCATATAAGAAGGGCGTATGAGAAAGGCTTCGGCGAAATAGATTCTGCAAAAATTCGCGTGGTAGGCGAAAAAATAGAGACTGTAAAGAGAAAATTTAGAAGAAAATAGATGTGCTCTAAGTTTAGGCGGTCACTGTTAGCTTTATCTTCACTTCCTGTTTGGGATTCCTTAGCTTTTCAATAAGTTTCCTTGAAAGGTCTGCCGCAGCTTTATCTGCCTTTATGGCGAGTGTTCTACCGCATATGTAACTGCTCTTTCTTATCACCAGGTCTGTTGGATGCGTCAATTGCAGCTTAGAACTTCCATACGCCCTAACAATCTCGTGTATTTCTCCAGCCTCTATTTCGATTATCAGCTTGGCGTTTTTGTTTTTTAGGGCTTTTTTAAATTTTGGCTTGAGTTCCGGCATTGCCTTGTTTGCTGAAACGGCTATTATGCAGTTTCCCCTTTCAGTTAGCCATTCCTCTTTGGTTATTTCAAATGTTGTTTTATGCGTTGCAGTTATGTTTTTGTGGCCTCTAGCCAAGATGGTTTCAGTTATCCTCATTTTCCGCAAGCTCTAGCTTTAATATGATTGCGTCATGTCCAATTCCAAAGTAGTCCTGTTCGAAGCCGGATATTCTAAAGCCGAACTTATAGTAGAATGGAATTGCCTCTGCGCATTTGTAGTGAACTTCTGCCCTTACAATTTTGGCTCCTTTCTTCCTTAACATTTCGATTTCCTTTTTGAGAAGTCTTTTGCCAACTCCTTTCCTTTGCCAGTTTTTAGCGACGGCTATATCCTCTAAAACTGCTATTTCTCCGTGAATATCTGCCTGAGCATATCCAATCACTTCGTCTTTATCGTCCACAGCAACTATGGATAGTTCAGGATTTTGCCTGAACTCATCCAATAAATGCCTCTTATATGCTTCCTTCTCTGCAAACGGATTTGCAAGTATGGCTAGCTCCGCAACCTTTTCAACGTCTTCTTCCCTCATAGGCCTTATTTTAACGCTGGGCATGATTTTCCCTCTTTTACTCTAAAATTTCAATGGAATCGACTTTCCCGTCTCCGTCAAGGTCAAAGCCCTGAATAACTGTTGCAAACTTTTTCTGGCCTTCATATTTCTTTAATACTTCTTTCCAGAAGTTTGAAAGCGCAATTACACATGCCTTTGTTCCAACAGCCTTATTCCCAGCCAAAACAATTATCCTCTTGCTTTTGTCCCATGGATTAACAATTTTGGCTATCAATCCCACCGTATCTTGCGTGTAAACTTCCTTAGTCCTTTTAGATACGAGTCCGCCGAAGAGAAAGCCATGCCTAGACCTTTTCATGTTAAACCTTATTGGAAGATAGCCATTGACTTCCTGAGTTATCAGATTTGTCCCTGGTCCACCAACAAGTATAAGGTTATTTTTCTCCTCTTTTTCCGCCTTAATGTCCACATCTAAACGTACGATAAAATCCTCTGGATTTTTTGCAAATTGTCCCAGAAAAAATGCTAGCTGCGCCGCGTAATGGCCGTCTCTTGCAACTGTTTTAAATGGGCCGTGAGGTTCCGGGCTTCCGACGACTATTTTTCCGTTGAATTCTCCGTCTTCCGTTATGAAGGGTGAAAGGAATTTTTCAAGCTTTTTGTCTAAGACTGGAAACAGCGGCTTTTTGGTTTTTCTTTCTCCGAATGGTAGTTCTATTCCAAGCGCCGGATAGGCGGCCTTATAGTATTTTGCTATTGCGCCTTTCTTTTCCGCTTCTTTGACTACACGTACCGCCCCTGCCTGAATGAGCTTCCTTATGTGATAGTAGACTATTTGCTCGTGAACTCCCAGTTTTTTCGAAATTTCCATGGGATACATTTCCCTTTTACTTAGCAGAAGAAGAATTTTCCATGTAAGTCGGTTAAGAACCATCTTTAACTTTTGAGGATTATCAAAAATCGCTATTTCTTTGACCGCCGCGAACTTTTTGTCAGCAAGTAATTTTTTCTTCATTTCAGTTAGGCATAAGAAGCTAGCATTATAAAAATTTTATTAATGGTTTCAGTAAAAGGCTTAAATTCATAAGGCAAGTATTCGAAAATCATGAATGCTGAGGAAATATTGGGCGAAAAAGCTGCTTCTTTATTCCTAGAGGGATATCTATGTTCTGAAAGTGTTCTTTTAACCTTTTCCGAATATCAAGGAATCAAAAGCGAACTTATTCCAAGAATAGCTACTGCTTTTGGAGCTGGATTTGGAAGAAAAGGACTAATTTGCGGTTGTGTAACGGCTGCCTTAATGGTTATAGGCTTAGAAAGAGGAAGAGATACAAACTTGCAAGATAAGGAAAAAGCCTTTATTCTTGCAAGAAAGTTCTGTGAAAAATTTGAAGAAAGGTTTGGCAGTTTGTTTTGTTTCGAATTAACCGGATGCGACTTGTTAGCAGAGAAAGGAAGGAAAGAATATGCTGAAAAGAAAATTAAAGAGAAAAAATGTGTTAATTTTGTGAAAGAAACAATTTCCCTGCTCATGAAATTAATTGAGACATAAGCCAATTATGAGCTTAATTATAAATTTTATTTTAAAAATGAAAAATTTTTGCTAAAAAAGCTTATACATTCTTCTTCTAAGTGTAAAGACGTCAATAACTAGCGAGAGAAGTCGCCATGTGCGGAATATTTGGCTGTATACTTAAGGATGGTAATGCCGCGCCAGTAATCCATTCTGCATTGCACCGCCTAGAATACCGAGGCTACGACTCAGTTGGAGAAGCGACACTTCATGAGGGAAGCATATTCATAAAGAAGGATGCTGGCAAAATCGATGAAGTTCATAAAATTCTCAATTTAGATGACTTGCCGGGCAGAATAGGTATTGGTCACACAAGATGGGCAACGCATGGGGCTCCTTCCAAGGTTAATGCTCATCCTCATACAGACTGTCGGGAGCAAGTGGCGGTAGTCCACAACGGCATAATCGAAAACTATGCAGAGTTAAAAATGGAGCTTGAGGCGAAAGGGCATACTTTCCGGTCTAAAACTGACACGGAAGTTATTTCGCATTTAATAGAAGAGGAGCTCCAATCTGGAATGGGACTTGTTGAAGCGGTTCGCGAAGCCGTTAAAAAGCTTGAAGGCTCATACGCAATAGCCGTAATTTCAACAGTCGAGCCGGACAAGATTATCTGCGCCAGAAGTGAGAGCCCGCTTGTGCTTGGAATATCCGAAGACGGTGTTTTCTGCGCATCCGATATTCCGGCTTTCCTTCCACTCACAAACAAGGTGGTGATCATAAATGACGGTGAACTTGTCGTTCTGAAGGATGAAGGCTACGAAATAACTAGAATAGCAGATGCGTCTCCAATTTTACGTGAGCCGGAAATAGTCGACTGGACCCCTGAAATGGCCGAGAAGCAGGGTTATCCGCACTTTATGCTTAAGGAGATTCATGAGCAGCCCATCTGCTTAAGAAACACGTTGAGGCTTCAGGAACAATATTTGGAGCTTATGACAACATTCTTAGACAGAGCAACAGAAGTTTTCCTAGTTGCATGCGGCACATCCTATCATGCTTGTCTAGCAGCCTCCTACATGTTTTCTAAGCTGGCTTTTCTCCCTACGCATCCAGTAATCGCTTCAGAATTCATCGAAAGATATGGGAAAGCAGTAAACATAGACAGCACCATATTGGCTGTTAGCCAGTCAGGTGAGACTGCGGATACGCTTGCGGCTGTTGAATGGGCGAGACAGAGAGCCGCTACGATACTTGGCCTAACCAACGTGATAGGCTCAACCCTCACGAGAATTTCAAGAGTCTATATCTGTCAGCAGTCAGGCCCAGAAATCGGCGTGGCGGCAACTAAAACCTTTACTTCACAGCTTTCTGTCCTAGCCCAACTTGCACTCAGACTCGCCAAAAAGAGAGGGAAAGTCTCCCATGTTGAAATAGAATTTCTAGAAGAGAAGCTCATGCAAATTCCAGACATAGTGGAGCAAGTTATTGAAAAACAAGAAGGGAAAATTAAGGAGCTGGCTAAAAAATATAGGGACAAAAACGTATTCTTCTTCTTGGGTAGAGGAATAAGCACCGCCACAGCTATGGAGGGCCGCCTAAAACTTATGGAGATTGCCTATATTCCCTCAATTGCCTACCCAGCCGGAGAAAGCAAACACGGCCCAATAAGCCTAATACAGCCCGGCTTCCCAGTAGTTTTTATCTGCCCACCAGATGAGACGAGGAAGACTTTGATAGGCAACATTATGGAGATGAAGGCCCGCGGCGCCCAAATAATCGCCATAATTGAGGAGGGAGACGAGGAAATAAAAGAGCTAGCGGACGATTACATTGAAATTGTTAAAGGAGTGCCAGAAGTGCTTTCGCCGATACCCTATGTTATCCCGCTTCAGCTTTTTGCCTATTATATGGCTGTAGAACGTGGATGTGACCCCGATAAACCTAGAAATCTGGCGAAGTCTGTGACCGTCAAATAAGCCCTTTTATAAACTCTTAAAATGTTCTTTGCAGAATCTTAGTCTGAGGCTGGATTATGAAGGATATTCAAGATGAATGGGAACGGCTCATTCAAGGCTTGCAGCGTCAAGGGATTCTACGTTCAAAAAAGGTCATTCAAGCCATGAAACGTGTTAGACGCGAATGGTTCCTTCCGGAGAACATGAAGAGTTATGCCGCTGTAGATACGCCGCTACCAATCGGGTTTGGGCAGACGGTTTCTGCGCCACACGGCTGAGAACAAGCGCTCAGCCGGGCGAGACATGGTTGCCATAATGAATGAAGCCCTCGAACTTGAAGTAAGTCAAAAAGTCCTAGAAATAGGCGCTGGAAGCGGATGGCACGCATGCACAATCGCGGAGATAGTGGCGCCAAGCAAAGGCCCAAAAGATAGATGGGGACACGTATACACCCTTGAAATAATTGAGAGTCTAGCAAAGTTTGCGATGGAAAACATAGAAAAAGCTGGTTACGCGGACAGGGTAACTGTAATATGTCGGGATGGCTCACTTGGGTTGGCCGAAAAGGCGCCATATGACAGAATCATTGTGACGGCGGCTGCACCGGACATTCCGAAACCGTTAATTGAGCAACTGAAGGACGGAGGCATAATGGTGATTCCGGTTGGAGGCTTACATTTATTCCAGACGCTTTACAAAGTTAGGAAGCTTGGAGGGAAAATTTTCAAGGAGAATCTCGGCGGAGTTGCCTTTGTCCCTCTAACTGGTCGTTTTGGGCATAGATTATATAGAGAAAATTTTGAATAGAATAACGCGCTATAGATAGTTGCATGAGTGAGAGGATTGGACGGAAAGTAAGAATTCGTTCTCTTGGAAAAGCCAAGATTGCAGATGAAGTTTCTATGGTTTGTGGCCATATTGCCGGAGGAGAGTTTGAAGCTGTTATACAGAGGATAGAGACAGAAGACGGCCGAGTTTTCGTTAGATTCGGCTATTATAAGAATGGAAGATGGACAAATAGACCCCTCAATATGGAAAGCAAATTAGCCAGAAAACTTGTGAAATACGCTTTAGAAAAGGGAATTTTCTAGCTTATCCAAACCATCTCTCAAGTGTTGTTTTGCTTTTTGTTTCTCTTATTCCTTCACGCATCTTCTCTAGGGCTTTTCGAACTCTATCCTCGCTGAAATCCCTTTCTCCACAAAGGAAGGCAACTGCTCCTTCTATATCTGGCTCCTTCCATTCAATCCTGTAATTGTCCGTAACTTTCGGTTTCAGAAATATTTCACGAATTTTTTCCGGAGGAACTGGAAATTCTGCTTCTTTAAGCTGTGGAAGAGCCCTTTCTAAGCTTCCATACTCCTTTATGAGTTTAAGCGCTGTTTTCGGACCTATCCCCTTTACGCCTTCTGGATTATAATCTGTTCCAACAAGTATCCCTATATCAACTAGTTGTTCATGGGTTATTCCAAGAGTTTCAAGCACCTCTTTCAATTCAACTATCTCCGGTTTTACCTCAACGTAAACTGGCTTTCTAGGCAGCTTTCTCCTTCCGCTTATCGTAACGTTTCTGACGAGTCTTGGCGCGCCGTAAAGCAATGAGTCATAGTCTTGGCTTGCACAGTAATCGGCATCCCCCTTCTTAACCATGTAAGCGGCTTGCGCTTCTCCTTCGCTTGGAGCCTGAACCCATGGAACACCCATGAGATTCAGCAGTCGTTTGGCGTCTTCAGCCATATAATCCTTCAAAGTGGCCGTTGCCTGCGCATACATTCTCGCTTCTTCTATTTTTCCCTCTTTTATGGCCCTTTCATATTTTTCAAGCGCTTCTTCCTTCATTTTCATCCTACGCTTTATCTCAGCTTCCTTCAAGGCGGGAGGAATTCCATCAAAAACATAGATGGGTTTGATGCCTAACTCAACCAAATTGGCTGTTCTATAAAGTAGACCGCTCAAATGACTGGTTATTCTTCCTTGGCTGTCTTTAAGCGGTGTTCCGTCTGGTTGGCGTATTATAGCTAAAAACTGGTATAACGCATTATAAGCGTCGATGGCTATGGATTTTCCGCTTAAATCTTTTAGTTCAACTGTTTTTTTCGGAACCAAATCGCGTAGGTTTACTCCCAAAACTTATCCGCCCAAACTAACAAAACATAAACTATGCATTAAAAGTTTACCGCACTTAGCTAAGGTGAGATTAAACCATGCGATTTAAATTGTCTCCAACTCCAATTGTTTACGATGATTTTCTGGGCTGTTATCTAAAACTTGAATGCGAAAATCCTTCTGGGAGTCATAAAGATAGAGAAACCCTATATCTACTCAACAAGTTTGGTAAGGATAAAAAATACATCATAGCTTCAAGCGGTAATGCTGGAATCTCACTAGCTTACTGGATGAAAGGCAAGGCCACTGTTGTTGTTCCGGAAATAACGCCAAAGGAAAAGATAAAGGCTATAGAAAAACATGGAGCAAAAGTGATTGTGAAAGGCAAATATTTCTACGAATCCTACAAATTTGCCGAAAAAATCGCCGAAAAAGAGGGATTGATTAACCTTTCACCAGGCTTTGTTGATAGGTGGCATGGCGATGTGGAAATAAGTTATGAACTTAAAAGTTTGATGGCAGACTTCATTTTTGTTCCGTCAGCAGACTTAACGTTGGCTTATGGAATAGCCTACGGCTTCAATGAAATGATTGAAAAGGAGATGATAAAGAATCCTCCCGTGGTGGTGGCGTGCGTCCTTCCAAATCATCCATTAATAAGAATTTGTAGAGACGAAGAAATCAAAGAGGAGTACAAGTCGGCTTTCAATTCTATTTATACTCACGGTGAAGAAGGCGAAAACATTGAAACAAAGTTTCTAGACTTTCCATTTACAAAGATAGATTCGACGCGTGAACTTGGCGCGGTTCTAGAATTAGGCAAGAAATACCCAAGTTATGATCCGGCTGTTCTCTTGGCGTTGTATATCTCAAAAAAGTATGATGGGAAAAAAGTGGTTATAGCTACTGGAGTTAGCAGGTCTTAGTTTATGTTGCATGAGGGAAAGAAGCCTTAAATATTTTGTGATATATCACATAAAGTGAGGAAGACAAAATGCCGAGATTCGGTCAAAGATGGTGTCATAGACGCAGAAGAGGAAGAATAGGAAGAAGACCAAAGCCAGTAATGATAGGCGCAACCCCGCCAATTCAAGGCTTTAACCCATTTCCGCCGCCACCAGCACCGCAAGAACCAGTCATACTTGAAGCAGCCGAAGTTGAGGCCCTCCGCCTAGTTGACCTAGAAAAATGCTCATTTGAAGAAGCAGGACAAAAAATGAATGTATCGAGAAATACTGTTTGGCGACTAGCCGAAAATGCAAGAAGAAAGATAATAACTGCAATTCTGCAGGGAAGACCAATATTTATAAGAACTGCTCAGCCTCCTCCACCTGCCCCTCCACAGACAAGATAAGCAAAAACTACATGAAAACTGTTAAAATTCTGTAGGCTATTCCTCCAAGCAGCAATGCCAATCCAATGTCAAAAAATGTTATGAAAAGCGCTTTTTTCCATCCCAACTCGCGGATGCAAGCCGCTATTGTCGCGATGCATGGAATGTAAATCATGGTTACAAGCGAGAAAACAATCATTTGGACATGACTCAGCGAGTTCAACGGAATAAGTTCCGATAACAGTATAAGGGTAAGTTCTTTTCGTAAAATTCCGAAAATTAAAGGTATGCCAGTTAATGGCGGAAGGCCAAGCCAACCTTCAAAAAATAGTCCCATTGCGGAAACAATATATTCCATAACGCCAGTAATGGCCAATGCCTCAATTATCAGGCTTCCAGCAATTATGATTGGGAAGGCAATGTAAACGAAGTCTTTCGTTCGGTTCCATGTCTTAACAAGAATATTCTTTATTGAGGGTCTCTTATAGGGAGGCATCTCCATGATTAGACCTATAGGCTCGCCGGGAACCACTTTGAAGGCTATTCTGCCTAAAATAAAGATCATCACTAAGTCGAAAAGGTAGAGGGCTAGGGCTGCATGTAACCCAATGAATCTTCCAACTAAACCCAAAATTACGACGGTTCTGGCGGCGCATGGAATCAAAACAACAACAAAAGCCGCTAGAAATCTTTCTCTTTCCGTCTCCATGATACGGCATCCGATACATGCTGGAACATTGCATCCGTAACCAAGCATTATTGGAATGAAAGCCTTACCATGCAAGCCAATTTTATGCATGATATTATCCATCAGAAACGCTGCACGCGGCAAATAACCAGTATCCTCAAGCAAGGCTAGGAAAATATAGAAAGGAACAATATATGGCAAAGCTATGGTGATTCCAGCAACTATTCCGCCTATAATTCCATTAACGATTAGGTCTGTCGCCGTTTGCGGCAAAATAGAAACCAACACATTCACAATTAACGGAATAAAAATTTCTCCAAAGAATTTTTCAAGCTGTTCGGTTAAAAAGTTTCCTCCGACAAATATCAGTATAAAAATTGCGCCTAAAATAGCAGCTAAAATTGGGTACCCAAGAACTCTATGAGATGTAATAGCATCAAGCTTTTCCTCAAAACTAAGTTTCGGCGGAGAAACTATAATTGTAACTTCTTTTGCAATTCTGTTTGCAAGATTATATCTTTCAGACGCAATAACCACATGTGCGGGTTCACCGTGAATGTTCTCTATCTCGGACGCAAACCCTTCGGTAGCCTTTATCACTTCCTCTCCGTATTCATAAGACTTGATCTTCCCAATAACTGCGGGATCACGTTCAAGAAGTTTTATGGCTACCCAACGGGAAGGATATATTTCACATATTTGCGGGACTTTTTTCTTAACGATTTTCTCAAGTTTGTCTATTCTTTCTTCGATTTCCTTTCCATATCTAACCTTTAGCGGATTAAGCCTCACCTTTCCCTCGGCAACTGCGACAACGGTTGCCAACAACTCTTTTATGCCTACGCCTGAAATGGCGACGGTCGGAACTACTGGGACTCCCAGAATCTTGGAAAGTCTTTCACTGTCAATTCTTATGCCTTTCTTAGCAGCAAAGTCGATTTGGTTTAAATCAAGTATTATGGGCGCTTCAAGCTCTAAAAGCTGAATTGTAAAGTACAAATTTCTTTCAAGTGTAGATGCGTCAACAACATTTACGATTACATCAGGTTTTTCAATTGCTATATAATCTCTAGAGACCACCTCTTCAATGGAATAGGTTGAAAGCGAATAAATTCCAGGCAGGTCTATAACGTGAATTTTATAACCTTCAAAGAATAGGGTTCCTTCCGCTCTTTCAACTGTTTTGCCAGGCCAATTCCCAACAGTCTGATTCAGTCCAGTAAGTTGGTTAAAAATTACGCTTTTGCCAACATTCGCGTTTCCAGCCAATGCTATTCTGAGCCTTTTATCATCATGGGTCAAGTTTTTGCTCTCCTTAGAGGCTTAACAAAAACCCTTGATGCAACGCCATGGCCTAGCGCAAGGCAGCTTCCTCTGACTTCAACTTGAATAGGGCCTCTGAGTAAGCCGCGTCTCATAATTTTTATTCTAGTGCCGGGGGTCAATCCCATTTCGGTTAATCGTTTAACCATTCCATATCCGCCAAGTAAATAGCTTACAATGGCTTCCTCTCCCTCTAAAAGCTGGGAAAGTGGAACAGTCTCCTCAATACGTCCCTTTAACCTCCTAATATTTAATTGAAAACTCTTAATTGCATCTTCATCGATTCGATGACGTACTTTCCAGTGATATCGCATATTGTCGTTTTTCTTCTCAAAAATTCTGGAGATTCTACCTAAAATTCCGGTTCCATGCACATATTTGTCATGCACGTATCTTTCTCTGTGAAATTCAATAAGTCGCTCTCCCTTTTCAGTAATCCTCAAGTTTTTGCGAGAGTCTAGAAATCCTTCTTTGACAGCCAAATCTATAAGCTCTTCTAAATCTTTAACATTTATTTTAAGCTCTCTGGCTAAATCCTCATTTTTAAAGTCTTTTCTTTCCATTTGAAAAGTCTTTATTGATTCTAAGAGACATGGAATGAGTTCTGTTAACTTTTTATCTTTTTCATTCATTGATTTCTCGCACCCAAATAATCGCTGCTATCTCAGAGCTTAACTCAAGGGACTTGCCATCGATTTTCACCTTCAAAAAGCCCTCCTCTGAATTTTTATCCATCAAATACAGCTTTCTTCTAGGTTTAATCCTATATTCCTCCAAAATTTTCAATTTCTCACGGCTTTCCTCGGTCAATTTAACTATTTCTGCATGTTTTCCGATCTCCAGCATGTTGAGTGGATAAGATGGCTCTTCCTCGATTTTCCCATCACTTGTGGGTATAGGATTTCCATGCGGGCATTTCGCTGGATACCTAAGCGCTCTTTCGATATGTTTAAGGACTTCTTCATTTAGCGCGTGCTCTAACGAGCATGCAGCCTCATGGACTTGGCTCCATTCCATTTTTAGAATGTCTACGAGAAGTCTTTCGGCTAGACGATGCCTTCTGATGACTTTTAGTGCTTCTCTTTTGCCTTTTTCGGTCAATTTAACGCCTTTATATGGCTTATGCTCAATTAGTCCTTTCCTTTCTAGACATTCAATTGTGTTTGTTACAGAGCCTAAAGCTACATTCAATTGCTTTGCGATCTCTGTGGTTTTTGCTACTCCATTCCTTTCCTGTAGCTTATATATGGCTTCCAAGTATTCTTCAGATTGCTTGGTTAGCCTAGGTTGCCGTTTCATTTTCTGTCCCTTTTCTACGAGCCCTCGTAGTTCATATAACAATGTTATAAATATAAGTCTATCGAAACAAAGAACTACAAAAATAACAAGTTGAGTTTCCCTCACTACCTCCCCAAGCGTTTCTAATCAAAATTTGAATTAAGAATTCTCAAGTGCTTCATTAAGGAAAGTATTAAATCATAATGTCATGTAAGTAGCCTATGAATAGAAAAGGTGGAAGGATTTGGTTTCGCAGGAACTTTTGGAATTGTTGAATAAGGCGATAGCTAGGGAACTGCAAGTTTCTATACAGTATATGTGGCAGCATGTCCAATGGAAAGGTGTGAAAGGTTTCGCCGTACAGGAAGAGTTGAAGAAAATAGCAGTAACGGAAATGAAGCATGCCGAAGCAATTGCCGAAAGACTTGTTTATCTAGGCGGAAAGCCAACTACGAAGCCTGAGCCGATTTTTGTTGGAGAAACGCTAAGAGAAATGATTGAAAGAGACAAGATGGATGAAGAAAACGCCATAACCCTTTACAAGCAGATTATTCAAGCTGCAAACAATGAAGGAGACATTACAACAG
>Ga0164311_10000411_pt1 | contig 18480 bp, 14 predicted proteins | sample GuaBasSedimGuay2_FD_121796 | JGI IMG/M metagenome (GOLD analysis project Ga0164311, IMG submission 121796) | Subseafloor sediment microbial communities from Guaymas Basin, Gulf of California, Mexico - Guay2, Core 4569-9, 9-12 cm | ecosystem: Environmental > Aquatic > Marine > Hydrothermal vents... | reverse complement strand
TTTTTCAATGCCGGGACCACGATAGCTATTTACAGAAGTTCTATTAGCTTTGTCGAAAGATGATTTGTAAATAAAATGAATGCCTAAGCGGTCAGTCACTTCTTTTAATTTGCCAGCCACATCCATTGTCATTTGTTCACTTTCGACAACACAGGTACCTGCAATTAAAAATAATGGTTGTTTGCCACCAACTTCTTTACCGCATAAATCCATTATTTCTCTCCACTTTCTTTGGCTGCTTTATTTTTCTTAGCCGCATTAATAAATCCATCAAATAGTGGATGACCATGACGTGGTGTTGATGTGAATTCAGGGTGAGCTTGGCAAGCAATAAACCATGGATGATCAGGGATTTCTATCAACTCAACCAAATTCTTATCTTGTGACATACCTGAAAAACGTAAACCTGCTTCTTCCAAGACTTGTTTATAGTTATTATTAAACTCGTAACGATGACGATGACGTTCAACAACTTCTGAAGCACCATAGATCTTTTCAGCTAAACTACCTTGTTCTAACTGGCATGAATAACCACCTAAGCGCATCGTTCCACCTAAATCAGAATCATGGTCACGCTGTTCAACACTACCATCTTCTTTTTGCCACTCAGTAATCAAACCAATAATTGGATGAGGTGTATTACTATCAAATTCAGTACTGTAAGCGCCAGTCAGCCCTGCTTTATTGCGAGCATATTCAATTACAGCCACTTGCATGCCTAAACAAATTCCTAGATAAGGTACATTATGTTCACGTGCATATTGTGCAGTCAGAATCATACCTTCTACACCACGCTCTCCAAAACCACCTGGCACTAGAATCGCGTCCATGCCTGCTATCGTGGCAGGACCTTGTTTTTCAATAACTTCTGAATCTACATAATGAACATTTACCTTGGTACGGGTATGAATACCGGCATGAATCAATGATTCTGACAAAGACTTATAAGCCTCAGTCAAATCCATATATTTTCCTACCATGGCAATATTAACTTCACCTTGTGGATTATCTATATTATCAGCAACCTGTTGCCATTGACTCAAATCAGCAGGTTTAACATTTAAACCCAATTGTTTGACTACAATTTCATCTAAGCCCTGACGATGAAGGTCCATAGGAATTTTATAAATACTATCAACATCAACAGCAGAAATTACTGATTTCTCAGGTACATTGGTGAATAATGATATTTTACGACGTTCAGATTCTGGTAAAGGTCGATCCATACGACACAATAAGATATCCGGCTGAATACCAATAGTTCTTAATTCTTTAACTGAATGTTGTGTTGGTTTAGTTTTGATTTCACCTGCCGATGGAATATATGGAACCAAGGTTAGATGAATAAATAATGCTTGATCACGTCCTAAAAGCGTTCCCATCTGGCGAATCGTCTCTAAGAAAGGCAAAGACTCAATATCACCCACTGTGCCACCGATTTCAATCAAGGCCACATCAGCATCGCCAGCACCTTCATAAATACAGCGTTTAATTTCGTCAGTGATATGTGGAATAACTTGAACGGTGTTGCCCAAATATTCACCGCGACGCTCTTTACGAATAACATTTTCGTAAATTTGACCCGTTGTATGATTATTTCGACTGGTCATATTAGCATCAATAAAGCGCTCATAATGGCCAAGATCTAAATCAGTTTCAGCGCCATCATCGGTCACAAACACTTCACCATGTTGCAATGGGCTCATTGTGCCTGGGTCAACGTTGATATAGGGGTCAAGTTTCACCAGTGTAACTTTCAAACCACGGGCTTCAAGAATAGCAGCTAGCGACGCTGCAGCAATCCCTTTACCCAAGGACGAAACAACACCACCAGTGACAAATATAAATTTAGTCATATTTCGGAGAGTTCTAATTTCACGGTGCAGCCAGAATGGTAGCACTCAAATCAGCTATACAAATTAACAGAATTGGACTTTTCTCTCAATGAAAATATAGTCTATTTACTATTTTTTAGTATAGGAAAATATCCCTGTTGCCCTTTACTGACAATAGCAGAGTCACTAATGCAATAACCAACTACTGCCACCAACTCATCACCACCAAATAGTAAAGGAATGCGGTCACGCTGCCATGGCGGAATTGCCCACTGTTGAAATAAATGTTTCAGGGTTTTGTGGTGGCTCTGACCTTGTGGCTTGATTCGTTCACCACCTTGACGAAAACGAATAGTTAAACCTGCTTTTATTAGCTTTTCATCTATACCTTCATTCGCTTTCTGCCAAGTTAAAACTTGATCCTCAGCAAACACTACTTCTTTTATCCCATTGCAGGTGATCACCTGATGAGTAGCATGTTTTGAAAGTGGTGACATGAAATATAGTTGGTCTTGATATCGTCTAACTTCAACATCCTGCCAGCTTACAATCGGCATGCTGTCCGGTTTCGCCAAACAAACCTCATCAATCACGCGATGTAAACATGCTGTTGAGGGTAAAGGCAACTGTTTCCATATTAGAAAATGGCGTAAAAGATTACGACAACGTGAAGATGATAGGGAAAGTAATTTAGAAACTGGTAAACAACCCGTTTCACAATCGACTCCCAACTGTGCCAGATCCTGTTGTGCCAATTCATCCAACAATTCACTAGCTTCAGCACAGTGTTCTGCGCTTCGGCTCAACGTTCGACTGGCAGCTGGCCAGCGTTGTTCGATTACTGGCCAAACATTATGGCGAATATAATTGCGATTCCAGCGAGTTTCAACATTACTAGGATCATCGATCCACTGTAATTGATGATGTTCTGCATAGGCTAAAATGGTAGATTGGGGAACAGTCAACAGAGGGCGCTCAACGCTGGTTTCACCAAGCTGAAACTCCTTTGCCATAGCAGACAAACCCTTAGGTCCAGCACCACGCAACAACTGTAATAATAATGTTTCAGCCTGATCATTCTTATGTTGAGCTGTTAACAATACATCATTTTCTGTCATACCCTGCTGTAATGCCAAATATCTTGCAGATCTTGCAGCAGCTTCCATACCCAATGATGCAATATTTTTGACCTCGACTTTTTTACAACTAAAAACAATGTTTAAATTTTTAGCAACTTCTGCACAATGCTGTGCCCAAGATGTTGAGTCAGGACTTAAGCCATGATCAATATGGATTGCATGAATGGTTGTTAAATCAGGATGGTTAGTCGTGGCCAGAAGATGTAGCAAAACATGAGAGTCGACGCCACCACTAAAAGCTACCCAAATACGTTTACCTATATTTTGGGCAACAATTTCATCAACAATATGGTATAAATCCGACACTGGAATAACTAAATAAAGCTATGCCTTATTTTCAATAAAGCACTTTAATTTTCAAATTCACCATAACTAAGCAGGCGTTGTTGGCGCTGTTCGATTAGAGTATCGATTGGTAATTTTTCCAGTTCAGTCAATTTTGCCTCAATGGAATCTCTCACCCGCTGAACTGTTTGATCAATATCCCGATGTGCACCACCTAATGGTTCACTAATTACTTCATCAACCAGACCTAATTCTTTTAGTCGATCAGAAGTAACCCCTAATGTTGTAGCTGCATCAGATGCCTTGTCAGCACTTTTCCATAAAATGGATGCACAACCTTCAGGTGAAATAACTGAGTAAATACTATATTCAAGCATCATTAAATAATCTGCTACACCTACTGCTAATGCACCACCTGAACCACCTTCTCCAATAACAGTACTAATGATAGGTGTTTTTAATTGTGACATTTCAAACAAATTACGGGCAATTGCTTCACTTTGGCCTCGTTCTTCCGCACCAATGCCGGGATAGGCACCAGGGGTGTCAATAAAAGTCACCACTGGTAAACCAAAACGTTCTGCCATTTTCATTACGCGCAAAGCTTTTCGATAGCCTTCAGGGCGCGGCATACCAAAATTACGAGCTACTTTTTCTTTAGTATCACGGCCTTTCTGATGTCCAATCACGACCACTGGACGGTCATTTAAACGACCAATACCAGTCACTAATGCTGCATCATCAGCATAAGCACGATCACCTTTTAACTCTTCAAAATCAGTAATAATACGGTGGATATAATCAAGAGTATATGGCCGCTGTGGATGGCGGGCCATCTGAGTAATTTGCCAAGGTGTCAAAGAAGAAAAAATTGAGCGTGTCAGATCTTTACTCTTATCTTGTAATTTCTGGATTTCTTCAGTGATATTAATGTCACTATCATTACTCATGTAACGTAATTCATCAATTTTAGCTTCTAATTCAGCAATGGGTTGTTCATAGTCCAAGAAATTTAATTGCATTACGTTACTACCTTACGTTCAAATTTTAGTAGGGATTATACACCTACCAATCTTAAAAAGATTTAACCTAAAATTAACTCACTGTCATCGTCATGATCATGCTCAGATTCCATACGAATAGCGAGGCTAAGATCATTTTTTGAATCGGCATTTTTAAGTGCTTCTTCCAAAGTAATCGTACCTTGAGAATAAAGTACTAAAAGTGCCTGATCAAAGGTAATGCTATCGTCTTCGGTGCTGTCTTTCATGGCATCCTTAATATCACCAACATTGCCTTTAAGGATTAATTCAGCAATATATGGTGTATTAAGTAGCACCTCTACTGCAGGCACAAGTTTACCATTGACTCCGGGTAATAAACGCTGAGAAATAATAGAACGCAAGTTCAATGACAAATCAGTCAATAATTGTCGATGAGCTGTTTCAGGAAAGAAATTTATAATTCTATCTAAAGCCTGATTGGCATTATTAGCATGCAATGTTGCCAAACATAAGTGCCCCGTTTCAGAATAATTGATAGCATGCTTCATTGTATCCATATCCCTTATTTCACCAATTAAAATAACATCAGGGGCTTCTCGTAAGGCATTTTTCAGAGCATTTTCATATGATAATGTGTCTAAACCCACTTCTCGTTGTTGAACAACTGATTTCTCATGTGTATGGATAAATTCTATTGGGTCCTCAATCGTCAAAATGTGACAACCAGAATTACGATTGCGGTGTCCAATCATTGCTGCCAATGACGTAGATTTACCAGAGCCTGTCGCTCCAACCACCAAAATTAAGCCTCGTTTTTCCATAATGATTTTTTCTAAAGATAAAGGTAAGTTCATCTCTTCAATTTTTGGAATTTGAGTTTGAACAAACCGAATGACTATAGACATTTCACCGCGCTGACGGAAAACATTCACTCTAAACCGCCCTACATCAGCTACTGGCACGGCAAAATTTAATTCAAGTTCTTTTTCAAATTCTTTTACTTGGGCATCATTCATGATCGAATGGCCCAGCTTCTCAACATCACCAGGACCAAAGGATTGATTGCCTACGGGACGGAGCGTACCTTCAATTTTGAGGTGTGGCATCGTTCCCGTACAAAAAAATAAGTCCGAGGCACCTTTTTCTGCCATTAACTTTAAATATGGCGTCATATCCATTGAAAATCTCCCATTGATAATTTGTTCAATTCTTATTTACGTCTATTCTAAGCGAATACGATAAACTTCAGCCAGTGAAATATCTTTGGCTCGTGCCCTTGATAATGCATTTTCTGTTAATGGCACCATACCAGCATCAAGAGCTTCCTGTCGTATCTCAGCTGTTGCAACTTCTGATCTGATAATTCCTTTTATCTTTTCTGTTATAGGTAATAATTCATAAACTGCACGTCGACCACTAATACCTGATTGATTACACTTATCACAGCCTAAACCATAATAAAACACCTCATCGAGTGAAATATTAAGCGCTCGCCTCATAAGTCTATTTACTGGCTCTATTTCAAGGCAGTTTTGACAATTTCTTCGTGCCAAGCGCTGCGCTAAAACACCTAATAAACAACCATTTATCAGATAGGATTCAATCCCCATTTCTAATAGGCGTGTTACCGCACTTGCAGCATCATTAGTATGAAGTGTACTCAACACTAAATGTCCCGTTAACGCACTTTCTACAGCAATTTTTCCAGTTTCCTGATCACGAATCTCTCCCACCAGTATTACATCTGGATCATGACGAAGAATATTTCGTAATGCCCTAGCAAAAGTATATCCGGTAGTATGATTAATTTGTATTTGCTGGATACCATCTAAATGATATTCAACTGGATCTTCAACTGTAATAATATTTACATTTTGCTTTTGTACTTCACCCAATGCGCTGTACAAGGTTGTAGATTTACCTGACCCGGTAGGACCCGTAACCAAAAAAATCCCGTTACTCTTATTCAGTAAATCAAGAAAAACCTCTTCATCATGATGACTAAAGCCAAGTTCAGATATTGTTTTCAATCCTGCTTGAGAATTCAGTAAACGTATAACTACGCTTTCACCTTCAACAGTCGGCATTACTGAAATACGTAAATCGACAACGTTATCTGTCATACGCACCGAACTCCGACCATCCTGTGGCATACGTCGTTCAGCAATGTCCATTCCTCCAACAATTTTTATCCGACTTACTACTGCCGGCAATAATGACTTATTAAAATAACGAATCGTGGTCAACACACCATCCAGACGGTATACCAATTCAACATTCTTTAACCGTGGTCGGATATGTATATCTGATGCTTTTCGCTCAATTGCATCTCGCACAATATTATTAACCAAGCGAACAATGGGTTGCTCAGCACTAAGTCGTTCAAGCTCCTGAGCACCTTGATTATCATCAGGAGTGAGGCTATCAACACTAAGAGAATCTAATGCAACTTCATCATCTAATTGACCATAAAACTGCCTAACAGCCCACCGTACATCATCTAAAGTAGCCACTGCTATATCAACCGTTAAATCACAGATAAAACATAGCGATTGATACAGATCTGAAGCCATCGGATCAGCCATGGCAACTAACAAGCGACCACGACCATAACTTATAGGAATAACATTATGTTTTCTTGCAAATTCAGCTGGCACTTGGGCCAAAACTGATTCATCGAACTGATGGTCGTGTAATAGTACAAATGGCAGACCTAATCGCCCTGCTAAATTTCGTTGGATCTGCTCTTGTTCCAAATCAGGTTCATGCTTTTCGCTACTACTTTTAACGGGTATTACTTCGATTGCATTACCATCGATAATATCGTCTTCAAGAGATATCGTTTCAGATACATTCACAGGTTCAAGAATATCTTGTTCACTGTCTAGTTGTGATAACTCTTTATCTACAGGCAATTTGAATCACCATTATTAAGTTCCATACGTCATTCTAACAGCAGTCACTGTTGGTAAATTGTTTAAATCATTTATTAAGGTATCAGTCGGTATTACCTTCCAATCCTCACCCAAACGAATTAATGCACGTGCATCCTGATTGATATATTCCAATTCAATCGCAGTCAAACCATCTCTGAAAGGACCCAAAGTTGTTTGCATCGGGGTAATTATATCTGATAGCTCAGTCTGATGATTTATTGTCACCAATAGTGTTTTACCACACATTTCACGTGCTCTAGCTATGTCATATACTGTATCAGCCGTTGCTGCTAAACCACCAGTAAAATTATCTTGGCCAATCTTCCCTTGAATAACGACCAATTTATCTGGTTGTATAAGTGATTGATATTGCTCATACACTTCAGAAAAAACACGTACCTCAAGTCGTGCCGTTTGGTCATCAAGAGTAATAAATGCCATTCTACCGCCATTTTTACCTTTCATTGTCCGGATTGCAACAATTAATCCAGCAGTAATAACAGGTATCTCATTGCGCTTATAGCCCTTACTTTCTGGGGCATCCAATTCATTTATTTTTTTAGGAATAAATTTGCTCAGTTCATCGATATAACGATCGATTGGATGTCCACTCAAATATAATCCTAAAGTTTCTTTCTCGGCAATAAGTAATTGCTCTTCAGACCAAGGTGCCACTTCAAGTAACGGTTCTTCTACATGTTGTTGTTGATCAACTGTCATTAAGCCAAACATATCATTTTGGCCACTATCATGATTGTCACGATGTTGTTCAGCAATCTGTAAAGCTTTGGTTAAACTTGCTTCCAAACTAGCACGGTGACCACCTAATGAATCCAGAGCACCAGCTTTAACCAATGAATCCATTACTCGGCGATTGATTTTTTTCATATCAACACGTTGACAAAAATCATACAAACTTGTGAATATATTACCTTGATCACGTTCTGCCACAATACCTGCTAATGCTGCTTCACCAACACCCTTGATCGCACCCATACCATAACGAATGGAATTATCATCAGCTACGGTAAACTGAATTTTGCTGTGATTAACATCTGGGGGTAAAACTATCAGTTTCATATCACGACAGTCATCAATCAAGCCAACAATCTTATCGGTGTTATCCATATCTGCAGACAATACTGCAGCCATAAAAGCTGCTGGGTAATGCGCCTTTAACCATGCTGTTTGATAGGCAACTAATGCATAGGCTGCCGAATGTGATTTATTAAAACCATACTCAGCAAATTTCTCCATCAAATCAAAGATTGGGCCAGCAGTTTTTTCATCAATATCTCTACTTTGAGCACCTTCCAAGAATAACTGTCTTTGTTGGGCCATTTCTTCAGCTTTTTTCTTACCCATCGCACGGCGCAGCATATCCGCACCACCAAGGCTATAACCTGCCAATACTTGGGCAATTTGCATAACTTGTTCTTGGTAAACAATAACCCCATACGTTGGCTTAAGAACTGGTTCGAGATCAGGATGTGGGTAATCCACTTTGGCCCGACCATGTTTACGATTAACAAAATCATCGACCATACCCGACTGCAAAGGCCCAGGCCTAAACAACGCTACTAAGGCAACAATATCTTCAAAGGTATCGGGCTGTAACCGTTTAATAAGCTCTTTCATACCACGTGACTCAAGCTGGAATACCGCAGTTGTTTCAGCTCGTTTTAGCAAGTCATAACTGGCTTTATCATCTAGTGGTAGATTCGTAATATCAATTTTGGCCGCTTCATCTGGTGGTAATATGGCTTTTACATTCTTAACCGCCCAATCAATAACCGTCAGTGTTTTCAGTCCTAAAAAGTCAAACTTAACCAAGCCAACACTTTCGACATCATCCTTATCATATTGTGATACCAGGCCAGCACCGTTCTGTTCACAATAGATCGGGGTATATTCTGTTAATGCTTTAGGTGCGATAACTACACCACCAGCATGTTTTCCTACATTACGAGTCAAACCTTCCAACTGTAATGCTAGATCAATTAGGGTTTTAACGTCATCCTCTTTATCATAACGTTCTTTCAGTAAAGGCTCTTGCTCTAAGGCCTTGGTTAACGTCATCTTGATTTCAAAAGGTACCAGTTTAGCTAGGCCATCTACTAAGCCATAGGGATAGCCTAATACTCGACCAACATCACGCAATACAGCTTTAGCAGCCATTGTGCCGTAAGTAATGATCTGTGATACATGATCACGCCCATAATGTTGTGAGACATATTCGATTACCCGATCTCGACCTTCCATACAAAAATCAATATCAAAGTCAGGTAGGGATACACGTTCAGGATTAAGGAAACGTTCGAATAGTAAGTCGTATTGCAGTGGGTCTATATCGGTAATTTTTAATGCGTAAGCCACTAATGAGCCAGCACCAGAACCACGGCCAGGTCCTACAGGCACTTCATTATTTTTTGCCCAATGAATAAAGTCAGCAACAATCAAGAAATAGCCAGGAAAACCCATTTCATTGATAACATCTAACTCTATCTGCAAACGACTTTCATACTCTGCACGATTCTGCCGAAGCTCTTCTGGATCAGGAAATAAAACCGGGAACCGTTCTTCCAAACCTTTATAAGACTCTTGGCTGAAAAACTCACCAATTGTCATTCCTTCTGGTACAGGGAAATCAGGTAAGAAATGCTCTCCCAAGGTTAATTCAACATTACATCGCTTGGCAATTTCTACTGTATTTTCAATGGCTTCAGGAATATCACTGAATAACGCCACCATCTCTGATGGTGTTTTAAGGTACTGTTGCTGTGAATAATGTCGTGGTCGACGAGGGTCATCCAGCAACCTGCCATCACTAATGCACACTTTAGCTTCATGTGCTTCAAATTGCTCAGAGTCTATAAACCGAACATCATTAGTCGCAACGACTGGTAAATCATGCTTAACAGCTAGATCAAGAGCTGCATTAATATAACGCTCTTCATCATCCCGGCCTGTTCGAATTAATTCCAAATACAATCTATCTGGAAATAATGTCTGCCAATGACTAACAGTCTCTTCAGTCTCAGCCGTCAGTTCATTAAGCAGGCTTTTACCCAATATCCCCTCACGGCCACCAGCAAGACAAATCAAACCATCAGTGTGACCCTCTAACCAATCAAGGTCTAACATCGGAACACCTAAATGCTGACCTTCGATATAGGCACGAGATAACAATCGTGACAAATTATGATAACCAACTATATCCTGACATAGCACTACAAAACGACTGCTTCTTTTAGAATCATCAGGATCACGTAAACGGAGATCTGCCGCTAATATTGGCTTTACACCTGCGTGTTGAGCAGCAGTATAAAATTTTACGGCTCCAAAAAAATTATGTTGATCTGTAATTGCAATTGCAGGCATTCCCATATCGGAAACTGCTTTTATCAATGGTTTAATACGAACTAAACCATCCACCAAGGAATAATCTGTGTGGAGATGTAAATGAACAAATTTAGAGGTCATAAAGTATTATGGAAATTTCACAGGCCCAGGGATAACGCCTTTACCTAAAGTCACATCAAAAATAGCTTCTGCTTCTTTTTGACCTACAGCAAATGATTCTGCCTCTGTCATACTTGGTTTAAACAATTCTGCTACTGCCTCCACTTCATCAGGGTTCTGTTTTAAATATAAGGTCTGTGTGGGGTATGCAAATTCAACACCTAACTGTTTGGATAAACGCAATATATCCAATAAAAAACGGTGGCGTTCACGTAGTTCCATATTCCAATCAGGTGTTGCCCAAAAAACATAGATCAATATATCTAAAGAAGCAGAGTTATAGGCATTAAAATAAACCTCATAATAATCTTTTCGCATATAGGGATGTAGGCGAATCAAGGCTCTTACTCCCTCACAAAACGCATCAATTTTTTCAGGACTCGTGTCATAGGTTAGGTTAAGCATCGTTTTCATTCGCCGATAACGACGCTCGCCCATATTATCTATCTTTGTATTTGTTAAAAGCCCATTCGGCAATGTTATCAATGAATTATAAAAAGTTCTTATTCTCGTACTTCGAAAACCAACATCTTCAACTGTACCTTCCACATCACCAACAACTATCCAATCACCAATACTAAAAGGACGATCTAACAGTACTGTAACTGATCCCAAAAGGTTACCTATCAAATCTTTTGATGCAAAGGCAAAAGCTAAACCACCAATCCCTAAACCTGCTAGTAAACTACTCACATTAACGTTTAAATTATTGGCAATAAAAATAAAACCAATAACAGCCACAAATACTTTCAAGGTTTTTCTGATCATCGGTACAAACAGATCATCAAATTTATTGCTTGTTAGCCGTGCCTTATTCATCAGCACAAGATCTAAAATATCAACTAGACGAAATGCACTCCAAACGAAAGATAAACTCACCAAAAGTTTTACTGCGATAGAAAGAATCACTAGTGCTGAACTGGGTAAACCGAGGTTTTTCAACCCTAGCCACCAAATTAGTGCCATAGCCATCAAACCTAATGGTCTTAAAACTGTATCATCCATCTCTTTCAAAGCATGGAATTTTTGTTTCCAGTTTTTTACATTCCTAGCAAGACTCCAAGATACAATCTTATCTGCCAATGATGCGATAAAAATGATTATGAATAAGCCAATCCATTGCCAATATTCGAGTAAAAAACCACCTTTTAAGACTTCGGGCATCTTTGCGCGTAATCTAATATGGAAAGGTAATGACTTTTGAGGATCTTTAGCACCATGTTTTGCAGGATCAATCAGCAGCCCTTCTAGGATGGATGGCAAATCAGATATAGTTTCTTTACTAAACAACCAACGACCATCAATCTGTTTTACAATTTCTACTTTACCTTGAGAATACGTGCCAAATACATATCGCCCCACCTTAGGGTTTGTATCAATTGAACTCAATACAACCTTTTTACTACGTTCAATCACTGAAGATAAAATTTGAACAAGCTCCTTACCTTTATCTTTTCGAATTAGCTCATTGATATTATCTAAGGCTAATGTTGACACGGCAGTAGAAATTTGCTGTTTTTTCCCTTCCGAGACAGCCTGCATCGCACTTAGAAAAGTATTCATGGTTTGACGAGGATTACTAAGTGACTCATCTACTTTAGGGAGTACTTTTATTTCTACTGGTGGCGTTTCTGAAGATGACATTTCTGCAGGAGCAGTTTCCCCTGCATTCACAATAGGGATACATATCAACAGACTGACAACTAACAGCCATATCATGCTTGTTTTTTTCATGCTAAATCTAACTCCAATTCTGGGTCTGGCGCATAACTTAATACAGTTTTAGCTGCTTGTTTCCATTCCTGACTTGCAAGCAAATCATCACGATTAGTAGCATGTCGGCCATGTAGTCGAATTAGCCGCATATGTCTGACAGGATCATCAGCCACTTTCAATCCATCAATCACCTGAATCACACTATCAGGATTATTACAGACCAAAACCATGTCACAACCGGCGGATAACGCCGCTTCAGCTCGTGCCAAGCTATCACCCATAACTACCGCACCTTCCATACTAAGATCATCACTCAGGACTGCACCTTGAAAACCCAGTCGGTCACGAAGAATTTCTTTGATCCAGAATGGTGAAAATCCTGCTGGCAAATCATCACTTTGTTCGTAGACTATATGGGCAGGCATAATACCCGCTAACTCTTTTTGACATAATTGCCTAAATGGCAGCATATCGGCTTGCCACATGTCTTCAAAATGACGCGTGTCTACCGGCAAACCCAAATGTGAATCTACTTCAACAGCACCATGGCCTGGAAAATGTTTACCAACTGCTGGCATCCATGCTCGTCTCATGCCATGAATATAAGCTCTCGCAATGTCTGTTACTGCTTCCGGATCACGGTGAAAAGAACGATCACCAATAATTTCACTAACGCCATAGTCCAAATCTAATACCGGCGCAAAGCTAAAATCAACGCCGATTGTACGTAGTTCTGCAGCCATTAACCAACCTGATATTTCAGCACGTTGTAATGTTTGTTGGGGATGCTGCATATAGTGCATACCCAAAGCTCCAACAGGTGGTAAACGGGTAAATCCTTTTCTAAAACGTTGAACACGACCACCTTCGTGATCGACTGAAATGATTAGATGCGGATCACGTAAAGCTCTGATACTTTCCGTTAATGCGGCTACTTGTTGTGGCGATTCATAATTACGGCTAAACAAAATCACACCACCCACTAAAGGATGTTGCAAAATTTCACGCTCTTGTTCGCTCAGTTCCAAACCAAGCACATCGATCATTAATGGACCTAAGGTCATAATCTTTACCTTATTCGTGGATCAAGACTTTAGTTCCTGGTTTCACCAGATCAAATAAAGTTAATAAATCCTTATTATGCATACGAATACACCCATGTGATAAAGGTTTGCCCATTGGCAAACTGTCAGGACAACCATGGATATAAATATAACGTTGCATTGTATCAACATTTTCCAATCGATTTTTGCCCAATTCCAAACCACTGAGCCATAAAATTCGAGTTAGGATCCAATCCCGTTCGGGAAACTCTAAATCAAGTTCAGGTGTGTATATTTCACCCGTAGGTCTACGAGCAACAAAAACAGTGTTTTCAGGTTGGTTGGCGCCAATACAAGCACGGATCTGATGCCGTCCTAATGGTGTACAGCCACTATCTTTTTGTTGTCCGACACCATTTAATGCTGTCGATATGGCTACTTCTGACAGTACTGTACCATCTTCAATCAGCGTGCAGGTCTGTTCTGGTATGGAAATATTGATCTTCATCATGAAGAAAAGTATATATCCAAACCACACCGAAATGTAGCTTGGGTCATTACCCTGAAATTTTTAGTCTCGAATGAGTCTAAATGGTAAGTATAGTAAAACTAATAAAAACAAAGCAATTGAAGCAAACCATGGTGCCCAATCATAGTCTACGACTTGATCACGTGTTTTCACTCTATTTTCTAATGCATTAATAACTGCATTTGATTTAGTTGGTGAAACCACATAGTCAAAATTCAGCATACTTGCTAAGTTTTCTAAATGAGATTGTTTCTGTGATGATAAATGCTCATTTCTTGGTCTCGCAGCACGTACTTCAGCTGACTCACTACGAAGTGAAGCATAAACATCTTCATGTAACACCTCACTTTGCTTCCAAAAACCATCTGCCGTTCCATCAAATTTATGTTTTGGAATAGGCAATAAATTATCGCCACCAACACCAACAAACACACCTGAAACACCATCAAGTTTCTTTTTATATTTCGGAAAAAGAGTTTCATGTAAAGGTGGCGCTTCATGACCATCAGTAATAAAAACTAAATCTGGACTTGGATCCATCAATTTTGCTTGATCGATCGCACCAAATACCGCTTTTGATACTTCACTTGATAATGCCCATGCAATTGAGCCATCAATCTTAAATAACATTTGAGAAAGATCATTGTAACTTGAACATATTTCTACAGGATTAATTAATACTAAGCTTCGAGACTCACTAAATGCAGCAAGACCAACATGTGAGCCACAAGGCAATGCTTGCAATGTTTGCTTGGTATATTCTTTAGCCCATGCGAGGCGAGTAATTGTTTCGCCATTATATTCAACGTCTGCAACATCCATACTTTGTGTAATATCAAGAACGAACATTAAGTCCATTACTTTGACAGTACGATCTGTACGTGGAAACCATAGAGCAGACATGATCAAAATAATCACTAACAGCATTAAAAATGCTGATGCAGCTATACGAGATTGGTATGAAAGCTTCATGGTAAATCTACTCTAAAACCAACAGCTTTAACCACAACGCTCTCTGCACCTTTTCTTCTGGTATACACTTTATTTTCAGCAGGCTCTTCAGGTACCATTAATAGTGCTAGCTCTAAGTTATAACGAGCATCCCACAAAGATGAGTTAATTAATAATGCAGTACGATAATCTTGCTTTGCCAAGCTAACTAAAGCAATTCGTCCGGTATCACTTGCTGCCAAGGCTTGTGCATCACGTAAATGAATATTACCTCGATTAAAGTATGCCGCAGCTTCAAGTTCACTATCATCTGTTGCTAGTACTGTAGTTAAACGTTCTAAAGCTCCAATTAACTGACCTTTCTCTGCCTCAGAATATGCCAGAGCAAATTGAGCTTTTAAATGTTTAGGAACTTGCTCCGACTCAGTTGGATCAGCAATAAACGTATTAATCTTATTCGTCTGCATTATTGACCATCCAGCTTGAGCTGCTGCCAGTAAACTCACAATCACAACGGCTACTAACAACCAATGTGCTATATGTAATGATTTATTCATGTGCTTTTCTCACTCCCCATGCAGTATAAAATTGTGCTAAAACCAATATCAACATGGTCATCATTGCAAGCCAAAAGAATGGCTCTGTTTTTGTCACACGTGGAATAATCTCTTCCACAATTAAGGTCTGATCTTGCTGCTTATCAATCGTATCAATTGCTTCAGAAAAGCTTTTCACTGATTCAATATCAAATACACGGTAAGGAATATCAAGTGATTTAAAGAATTTATGAAGTCTCTTCTCTGGTGTTTTACTCCAAGAATCATCATCACTTTCTTCTTCAATACTCAAGCCTGTTGTAGACCGCATGTAAATCCAATAAAGCGTTAAAGTTTCACGTTTATATAATTCAGCAATTGTCTTTTTATCTTCAGCAGAAAATTCTTGTCCACCATCAGATACTAATAACACTGTACGTGAGCCATGGTAAGACTCTTTCTCGTACATCTCTGCCGCTTTAATCATTGCCTTAGCGATATTCGTTTCAGATAAACCTTTACCTAATGCACTCGCATTAATTGTTGCCCGAATTGAGTCTTTGTTATAAGTCAAAGGCAGTAGATCTAATGCTTTATCACTAAATAATACAAAACCAAATCGATCATCAGGACGCTTATCAACAAACTCCATCAAATACTTTTTAGCCAGACGACGTTTGCTATCACCTTTACCCACCGTACGATTAACTGCTAATGCTTTTCCTCGTGTTGAGAAGGGATCATCCATACTACGACTTCGATCTACTAAAATAACTACCTCAGCTCCGTTACCCACTCGCTCAATTGTCTGCTCCGGAATATAAGGACCAGCAAGCGTCAGAATCAGACTCGCAATAACAACAGAGGCAAGTGTTTTAAATGTTAAGCCAATCAGATTAGATAAAGGATCAACCGGAACAAAGTGGCTCCATGCTACGGTCTTATCTTGGTTATGGGTAAACCATGGTAATAACAGTAAAGGTAGCAGCAATAGCATCATGGGTGATGCCCACTGTAAACCTAATAATGTCATGCTAGCATCTCCTTAGAGCGACACGCTTTAGCTAACTTTCTTACATCATTAATATCAGGGCCTTGCTCTGCTTTTCGTGCAAAAAAGTGTAGTTCTGATTGTTTATAAAACAATTCGATATCATCTTTTAATGGCATTAACCATGGATATTGATTCATTAATTTTTCTAACTCACCATAAACCACAATCGTACCTGAAGTATGATTAAACGCTGTATGTAGAATACGAGCAGCTTGATCCGGGGTAACGGTATGAAATGTTAGACGTGATAAATCATGAACAGCTTGTGCAAACGGTTGACGGTTCTTAGTTTTCCAACCAAAATGCCAAAACGCTAATACAAGTCCAGAAAGTATGGCAACCATTACAAACAGTTTTAATTGTTGCTTGGCTTCAACTGTAGATATCAATGTTGGACTAATATCTGATTTTGCCTCTAGATTACTAATCCCACCAGCAACAGCCAATGAAGGACCAATCGTTAAAGGGATCGATGGAATAACAATCCACTTCTCATCTTGCTGCTTCACATCAAATTTTGGTGTTTCAATTGACGTGTTTTTTACAGGTACATTAACAACTTGGTAGTGAAACACGAGTGTTTCTACATCTACGTCAATTGTTTTCAAATATAGCCATGTACCATAACGTTTTTCCTGTTGAGGTAGGCTAGATTTATTGATACCCAACTCTACAGAACTGATGTCAACACGAACATTAACTTCGTCACCTAGTAATAAGCCCCATGCACGATCTACCGTTGCATTTAGCGTTTCATCAGCCATACTGGCACTGGCAAAAATACTGCTCAGAAACAGCATTATTAGTATTGTATAACGATTCCTCATTATTATTTCCTGCCTAAAAAGTAGTCTGTTAACTGTTCACCGGTTACATCACTATCAGTAAAGATAGGTCTAACACGATGTCGCATAAAGCAATTCGTTAACTGTTCAAAATGGTCATCCATTGTCTGCTTCCAACGTTTTTTAATACTTGGTCGCATCCAAATGCTCCGACGTTCACCTGTTTCTGAATCACACATTTCTGTCCAACCGGCATGTGAAGGTAAATGATTGACATCATCATGCTTCCATACAATAGGAACAATGGTATAACGCGATAATTGTCTTAATGCTTTATCAACCACATCAATATCACAACAAAAATCAGAAGCTAAGAAAACAATGGCATGTTTGCTCGTTATCATGTTTGCAGCATGAATCAACCCATCAACCCCTGCATCAGGTGCAGGTGTAGCATCACGAATCATATCTGCAGCAATCATCGGCATGCTTCGTTGTCTAGTTGGCATCATATATACATCATGACGCAAACCAGAATCAAAGCCAGCCAAACCAAAACGGTCACCTAGACCAATTGCCGAATGTGCAATTAGCTGCGTTAAATTGGCTAGCTGATCATGATTAACATTGGATATCGCCATAGAATGTGATAAATCAGCCATCATCCATAAGGTAATAGGTGATCGCTGCTGATAACGTTTGACTAGATAATTATCTTTCCCAGTTGCCATATTGTCACGAATGGTCGCACGTAGATCCAAACGTCTTGGATCAGGATAATCAAACAGATCAGAAAAACCTGCAAAACTATCTCCCGTTCCTAACGACTTACCATGATGTACACCAGGAAGACTACCGTATACCTTATGAGGATAACGATAGCTAAACTCGTCTTGTCTATTTTTATTTTCGCTCATATTTCAGAACCTAGTAGTTAGATAAAATGAGAATTACGAGAAATATTTTTCGTCAGGACAAGGCAGAAATTATCGACAAAGCGCAGTGTACGGTTAGTACATGAGCATTTAGAGATGATTTTTAACGCTGTCATGGCGGAAAAGATGTATCGTAAATTCATTTTATGGTGCTGAGATATGATCACGTAAAGCTGCAATGAACAATGGCATAATTTGTTCACGACGACC
>Ga0164311_10000410_pt1 | contig 18483 bp, 17 predicted proteins | sample GuaBasSedimGuay2_FD_121796 | JGI IMG/M metagenome (GOLD analysis project Ga0164311, IMG submission 121796) | Subseafloor sediment microbial communities from Guaymas Basin, Gulf of California, Mexico - Guay2, Core 4569-9, 9-12 cm | ecosystem: Environmental > Aquatic > Marine > Hydrothermal vents... | reverse complement strand
GCTGCGGGTATATCAGCCTGGGCAGCGGGTGTGCTCTCTATGTCCCCTGGACAAAAAAACAAAAAAACAAACTGCTCTACCCGGCCCGGCATGTCAGGGCAACGGACTCCTACTGGATCAACAGGGAAACAGCAAAAAAAATGGTTGAATGGATAGAAAAAAACGGGTTTGATCTGCCTGCCGATCATCTGATTGACAAAATCAACGCTGACCTGAAAATTCCCATTCTCTGCCTGGAACCGACCATTGTTAACCAGGGCTCCCATACCGGCCTGTTTCCGTCCAGTATCCAGGACCTGGAAAGGGGAACATTTATAGATTACCTGGGATGGCGGATGAAAATTATCAGAAGAAAGTATCTATACCCGCTAATGGGCATTGATTTGAGGAAAAATGATTGATTTTAAAGTGATTAAAACGGGGATCTCAAAAATTGATCCCCTCAGCCTTGTTAGAAGTTTAATTATTCTTGAAGTTGTTGTCCTGCTTTTTTCAACAGCTGCCGCAGTGATTGTTGAAATTCTCGTTTTCCTGTGTTTTATAAGTTCAAGAAAGCTTCACCATAGAATTTTTTCAGAGATTAAGCAGCCCATGGTTGTGATGGCACTGGTATTATATGTTATGGTCTGCATGGGCGTTCTTTACAGTGTTGCACCGTTTTCAGAAAGCATGGATATGTGGGGAAGCTGGCGCAAATTATTATTGGTGCCCCTGGTAGCAAGCGTATACACGGATCTCCAGTGGAAACAGCGATTGGTTTTTATTTTGATAGGTATTATTACCTTGTCTGCTGTGGTATCCTTTGCCGGCTATATCTTTAATTTTACCATATACTACAAACTCCCTGTGGCCATTGTTGTGGATAACCGTGCAACCCAGGGAATGCTCTTTTCCGTTGCCATGTTTGCATGCCTTGTTGTGTTACGGTTTCCCATGTCGCAGAATTCTGCTCCGGGCTGGCTGCTGAAATTGTCAGCTGTTATCCTGGCACTGAATATCCTTTTTGTGACACCCGGCAAAAGCGGATACCTGGCCTTTGTTGTCTTGATCATGGTGTTTATTTTTTTTGGGGTTCAAAAAAAAATAAGGATAATAATGCTGCTACTTGTACCCTTGGTGGTCCTTGCTCTGCTTTTGGCATCTCCGGTTGCAAAAAACAGGATTTTTGAAGGAATAGATGAATTTCAAAACTATGAGCAGTCTTCTCAACTTACTTCCACGGGTATTCGCGTTGTTATGTGGAAAAATACGATTCAATTATTAAAACGCTTTGAACATCCTGTTTTCGGCTATGGTACCAGTGGGTTTGAAACAGCTTATAAACAACAGGTGGAAGGGCAGAAGGGATGGCAGGGACAGCCTGTGGGTGACCCCCATAATCAGTATTTGAGAATTTTGGTTGAATACGGTTTAGTCGGACTGATACTCTTCTTATTATTTATCTTTTCCTTTTTCAGGCAGGGTATTAAAGGGCCTTTTTATATCATGGGCATCGGGGTAGTGCTTGCCTGGTGTGCAACCAGTATGTTCAGTGCGCATTTTACAACCTTTATTGAAGGAAGATTTCTGATGATCTGGTGCGGCGCTCTGCTGTCCCTCAGTACATCACAAAAACAAGCTGAGTATACGGCCCAGTGATCAAATGCAAAAGACATGAATGGTAAAATCCATGAAAATAGCTTTTCTGGTAAAACGGTTTACCCGGTCCGGGGGTAAGGAACGATATGTAGTGGAGCTTGCCATGGCTTTAAAGCGGCAGGGTCACAGCATCCACGTATATGCCTACAAATGTGATCACACCCTTTTAAAGGAGATTACATTCCATCGGGTTCCCCTTTTCTTTACTTTTTCAAGTATTCTCAATACTCTTTCCTTTATAAAGGAAACCAAAAAAAAGGTTCCCAAACAGGAGTATGATATCATCCATTCCCATGAACGGAACTATACTCAAGAAATTATAACACTGCACAGCCTTACCTATTGTGAAGGTTTGGAAAAGTACTCTTTTCTTAGAAAGATAGATCAGAAATATTTTAGCTTGAGGAGCCTTCTTTATCTCTGGCTTGAAAAACGGCAGATGAAATCGCCCTGGTTGATTTCTGTTTCGCAGGAAGTGTCAAGGGATGTGGAAAAATATTATGGCAGGTCAGACAATATTGTTATAATACCCCCTGGTGTCAATACGGACCAGTTTAACCCGGTCAGCACTAACAAGCTCAGGGATCAGGCCAGGAAAGAAAATAATTTAAACAAAAATGAGCTTGCCGTGCTGTTTGTCGGCTCGGCTTTCCAGCGTAAAGGGCTGGAAAGGCTCCTGCCTGAAATCAAAGGGGATACGCGGCTGTTTGTTGTGGGCAAAGGCGACAAACTTGTCAAATACAAACGGCTCATCAAGGCGTACGGCCTTGAAAAAAAAGTAGTTCTTACGGGAATGGTAAAGGATGTAAAACAATACTATGCATTGGCCGATATTGTAGTGCTGCCGTCACGCTCTGAAGCGTTTGGCATGAGTATCCTCGAGGGGATGGCCTGCGGACTGCCTGTGATTGTAACCAAAAATTGCGGTGTGGCAGATCTTATTGAACATAATAAAAATGGGCTGATAATGAAAGAAGATTCAGATCTTGGTAATTATCTGCATCTTTTGCGTTCAAAAAAAGAACGGCTGCGTATTGGCATACATGCCGGAACAACAGCCAAAGCCTATAGCTGGAAAAGAGTTGGGATATCCCATGAGGCATTTTACAGGCAAATATTGTCTTGCAAATCATCCGTATGATTGTTACCGGAGCCTGTATGTCATGGGAGTGTAATGGGGGGGGACAATGAGGGACGAATATTGTAAAAAAAAATTTTCAATCTTTATAAAATGTAAAAATCAGTTCATGTCTGACAATATGCTGAAACTTTTGAATAACCCTGATCAATTTCTGGACAGAGACAACACATATATTATTCAAAATAATTTTAAAAGCAAACTGGGCATTGTCCGGCTGGACCATAGAAAAATAGTAATCAAACGCCATAATTACAAATCCGGCTGGCATCGATTCAGAAGATACTTCAGACCGACACGCGCCAGCAGAAACTGGTATTTTTCAAAAATTTTACTGGCCAATAACATATGGGTGCCCGCCCCTGTGGCTTATGTTGAAACACGGATTGGTTTTTTGCGCGGCATGTCCTATTTTATATACGAGTATGTTGACGGTATGACAGGCGAAGAATATTTTAAAAAAAATGTCGATTCTCATTCCAGAACAGAACATGCAATGGATTTGGTGATAAACCTGATGAATCAAACAAAGAATCTTCATTTGATTCATGGGGATATAAGAATGTCAAATCTGATTTTTAAAAATAATAAAATCTGTCTGCTGGATCTGGACGATATCAAACCCGTAACCTGGTACCAGGTGAACCGTGTTAAAACCAGGGATATCCGTGGCTTGAAAAAGGATATCGGTTATAATATTCCCTCAGCTCTTCAGGACCGCTTCCTTAAACGCCTGGAGTCTCTTTAACATGAAAATTCTCATCATCAAACTAAGCGCCATAGGGGATGTCATTCATACCCTTCCCGCCTTGAACTCTTTGCGCAAATTTTATCCTGATGCCCATATAACATGGATTGTGGAAGAAGCGGCATTCCCACTTATCAGGGGCCATAATGCCCTTAACCGCATCATTTTGTCCAAAAGAAAAAAATGGATAAAAGAGCTGCTTGATCCTCTGGCAAGAAAAAGAGCATTAAAAGAGATTTATAATTTTATCAAAGATATCAGGGATACCCGCTATGATATTGTCATAGATTTTCACCAGCTTTTAAAAAGCGGCCTCCTTGTCTGGCTTGCCAGGGGAGATCGAAAAATAGGCTTTGACAGGGGTATGCCGCATATGGAAGAGAGCCAGATTTTTTTAAATGAAAAAATTCCCCCTGTGAGCATGGAAATCCATGCTCTTAAAAGAAATCTTATGCTCCTTGAAGCTGTGGGTGTACCCACCGCAAATATTGAATACCAGATCTCAATAGACAAAAACGATGAAGACAGTGCCATGACCCTTGTTCTGGAAAACGGTATTAAAGACGGTTTTGTGGTATTGAATCCTGTTGCCAAATGGGACTTCAAATTATGGCAAAATTATAAATGGGCCAGGCTTGCAGACACTTTAATTAAAGATCACGATATCCCCGTGATATTCACAGGAAGCCCGGATGATTATTTTCTTATTGAAGAAATTTGTGAAATGATGGAAGAAAAGGCTGCCAATTTTGCCGGTAAAACAAGCCTGAAAAACCTTGCCGCCCTGTACAGCATGGCAAAAACTATCATCACAACAGATACGGGTCCAATGCACCTTGCCGCAGCCATTAAAACACCGGTCATAGCTCTTTTCGGACCGACTGCTCCATGGAGAACCGGCCCCTATGGTTTGATACATAAAGTTATCAGGAAAAGCATGGCATGCAGCCCTTGTTTTAAACGCATCTGCCCCTATGGTCATAACAATTGCATGAAATCAATCAGCGTGGATGATGTCCGGATTTCGCTGGTAAAATCCACCAGGATTTAGATCACCACCTGTTTTTCAAAAAAAAATCACACCTCTCCATAACCATATCAACACTGATTTTATCATGCATTGATGGTCTGTCGGGCAAATATCCTTCATACAGGGACTGCACGGAACCGGAACCCTGACCATGACACTGTTTTCATTTGACGCAGATGTGGCAATATAATCCGTGGAGCCGATCACGGCCACCTGGTTGATATTTAAAGCAGCGGCTGCATGCATGAGCCCTGAATCATTAGTGATAAACAAAGAACATTTTTCTATGAGCGCAAACGCCTGGCCAAGGCTTGTTGTACCGGCGATATTGATACAGTTTCCTTTGGATAATCCGGCAATATAGTCCCCTAGTTCTTTATCCTGCGGACCCCCGAAAATCAATATTTTAACTTTGAATTTTTGAGCCAGATTTTTACAAACCCGGGCAAATCTCCGGGGAAACCATCGTTTGGCTGTTCCCCCTGTTGCCCCGGGGTTAATGCCGATGACAGGTTCGGATAAATCAAATTTTCTCTGCTCCAGAAAATAATTTGCAAACTCCCGGTCAGGTTCACAAAGAAACAGATCCAGCTTTCTGCCGGCATCCACCAGGGAAGCACCCTTTAGAATACCGATATAATAATCAATTAAATGCCCTTTTTTCAACGCTGGATCTAGCTTTATACTCCTATTCAGCAAAAACCCTCTTGCATCAGTATTGTAACCCACCCGTTCTTTTATACCGGCCAAAAAAGAAAGCAGGCCTGCTTCAAAAGCATTTTGCATCAATATGGCCAGATCAAATTTACATTCTCTTAAATCCCTGGCAAGCCTTAGCGTTCCAAATCCTTTTTTGTGGCGGTTATTACTGTCATAAACCAGAATATCATCAATATACGGATTGTTTTCATATACAGGAATCACCCAGGGCTTTGCCAGGACTGTAATTCTTGCTTTCGGAAAATTTTTTCTAACAGCCCTAATAACCGGAGTGGTCATTATGGCATCACCCACCCAGTTGGCTGCCCGTATCATGATTTTAGCCCGGGGCGCGTCGTTAAGTTTGATAAATCCCATATGAAAATTAATTTGCCTTGATTAATTGCTGTTAAGGATGCAGTAAGGTTTGGTTTTCCATCTTCGATGAACCCAGAAATATTGTTCAGGGCATTGTCTCACCATTGACTCTATGGCCGACACATAATTTTGGGTATTGTTTTCAATATCTTTGATGGGGTCGCCTGTAACCTGCAAAGGAACTTCCGGTAAAAACTCCATGATATACTGTTCATTCTTTTTCATAATAAACAAGGGTATAACTGGTGATTCTGTTCTTAAAACAAGTTTTGCAAAGCCACTATTCGTACATGCAGGTCTCCCAAAATAATCAACAAATGGTCCTTGATACCAGTCAACATTCTGATCCAAAAGGGTTCCCACAACCCCACCCTTTCTTAAAATTACATCAATTTTTTTCGAAGCCCCCCTTAAAGGAATCATTTTTGTTCCAAATCGTTGCCTTTGTTCAAGCATCAATCTTTCCAGGGGGTTGAAATCAAACTTTCGATAGACGCCATAAGGAGTTTCAACTGCCAACGCAAGTGCTGCACCGCCAAGCTCAAAATTCCCCATATGGCAAGTTAACACAATAACACCACAACCTTTTTTTTGAGCATTTTTTATATGCCTGACACCTTTAAACACAAAATATTTTAATAATTGATCTTTAGATTTTCGATAGGACCAGATAACCTCAAAAAGAATACTTGCAATATTCTTAAAAACATTCTTTATAAATCTTTGAGTCTGGACCGAAGAGAACTTTCCAGGATAGGCAAAATTAATATTTTCGAAAACAACATTCCTGTGGCGCTTATCTATAGTATACCAGACAAGTCCAAAGAGATCTGAAAAAAACTTTAAAAATTCCCTTGGAAGCATTGACAATAAAGTTATTATCAGCTTCAATAATTTATATATTCTGTCATCATTCATTGCTTTTTCAACTTTGAATTTAGCAGGGATTCAAACCTTTGAGGATCTTCAAACTCTATTTGAATACCCATTACAATTAAATCCAACACCCATTTTATATTCCGGTCAAACTTTGCCCAATCCTTTTCAGTTGTTAAAATAACATCTGCGCAAACCTTTTGTACCGCATTGTTTATCAATACGATGTCAGACTCTTTATACCTGTAATGATCTTTGAATTCAAGATGCTCCAGGACATTAACACCCAATTCTTTCATTGAAAAATAAAAAGATCTATTATTCGCAATTCCTGAAAAAAGAACTGCCTTTTTCCCTTTTAAACCGGAAACATCGACCATACTTTCTTTTGACCCTGCATTGATCTGTTTAAAAACAAACGGCCTGTGAAATGTTTTAAACCAGGGGCAATCAGGGTAATGCAGCAGCACTTCCTCAAGTCTTTCAGTATTTTCATCTTTGTCGGGACTTCTTGTAAAAATGAGGACATCTGCCCTTTGCGCTGAAGCTTGAGGGGTTTCTCTCAATCGGCCGGCTGGAAGAAACCGCTTGTTGCCCAGAGGATTTGAATAATCCAGGAGCAGAAAATCAAGATCTCTTTTAAGTTTTAGATGTTGGAATCCGTCATCAAGGACAATCACATCAGGTTTGAATGCATCAATTGCTTTTATGCCGGCCGTAAACCGGTCTTTACCAACCACCACAGGGAAGGCTCTTCTTTTGGCCATCATATATGGCTCATCACCTGACTCTTTGGCCTTTAAAAAAATCTGATCACCATTGGAAACAATCACTGAATGATCTTTATATTTGCCCCTGTAACCACGGCTTACGACAACCGGTCGTTTTCCCATTTTTTTTAAAAGCCCGGCTACATAAATGGCCATGGGTGTTTTTCCCGCTCCCCCGACAACAATATTTCCAATTGAAATAACAAAACAAGGCAATGTTTTTTGCTTCAAAATCTTTTTTTTATATAACCAGAGCCTGAACCACACACCCAAACCATAACCAGATGAAATTGCTATCAAAAACCATTCAAAAGAAAACACCCTGGGCTTAAAATGGCTGCCTGAAATATGTGTAAGCCTTTCTTCTAATTTATTTAAATACTTTTCAAACAATATTAAGGCGCTCCAAATTTTTAATAATTCTTTGCACAGCACCGCAATTTCCTGAAAAGACTTCAAAACTCCGAGTGCCCATATGCTGCCGTACCTGCCTGCTTCCCAATATGGTTTCAAGTTCTTTTATCAATTTTTGTTCAGATTCCACCTTTTTGGCACCCCCATGATCCAGAAGCATGCTTGAAATCAACAGGAAATCCGACATATCAGACCCGAAAAGGACAGGCTTTGAAAAGGCCGCCGGTTCCAAAGGGTTATGTCCCCCCTGCCTGACCATTGATCCCCCGATAAATGCCACATCGCAAATAGCATACAGTCGGGAGAGTTCTCCCATTTTATCCACCAGGACAATATCAGGATTTGCATTGGATATATCCATCGTTGACCAAAAGGCCGCATGAACATCTTTAGACAAAAAATATGATTGTATTGACGGACATCTTTTAGGGTCCCTTGGAGCAAGGATCATTAAAAACCCAGGAAAACGCTTCTTCACCTTTTTATATACCCTGCAAAGAATTTTTTCTTCTCCTTCATGGGTGGAACCTGCAACAAAAACCTGTATTCCCTCCTGAACACCAAACTGATCTTTCATATCCTCAATGCCCCCTTTGTCCAAATCTTCTCGGGGCTGGTCAAACTTGATATTTCCAACAACCATTATTTTACCCGTATCAATCCCTAAACGCTGGAATCGTTTTTTGTCCAAAGGAGTTTGTGCCATGATCATAGTTAAAGAAGAAAAAAACATTGAAGAAAAATTTTTAAAAAACAGATATCCTTTTAAAGACCGTTTTGAGAGCCGGGCATTAATTAATACCACTGGAACTTTACTTTTCTTCATTTCATATAAAAAATTGGGCCACAAATCTGTTTCAATAAGTACTACCGCATCCGGTTCTATCTGCCGGCTTATTTTTTTAACACAACAGCCCAGATCAAACGGAAAATATCCCAATTGATCAAGCAGCCGGATCTTTCCTTTTAACAATACTTCTTTTAGAAGCAATTGCTCTGCCATATCATACCCGGTTTTAGTTGAGGCTGTAAAAACAATATCCAAGTCTTTATGTTGCCCTTTTAATGTTCGGACAAAGGGTACGGCGGAAATGACTTCTCCTACGGAAAGAGCGTGTATCCAAATTCTTTTTTTTCCAGGTTGTTTGGGGACAAAACACGTCTTGATCCCAAATCTTGGAAGCAAATTCGCCCTTCTCTTTTCCGAAAAAAAATAAACAAAAGGCAAAAACGGCAGAACAATGATAAATAAGATATTCGTTAGTGTTTTATAAAGGAAAATCATCCGAATTGCTTTTTAAAACGTTTAATATTATTCTGTATTGGCTAAATACAGGACCCCAAAACATAAGAAAACCAAATTGGCTGCCCAGGCACTGATGATGGGTGGTAAAACTGTTCCATATCCAAGAGACAGGCAGAATCCATATGTGACCCAATACATGAATGCGATCACAACACCGATGGCAATGGCCAAAGGGATATTTTCTTTTGCAAAAGATCTCATGCCTGTGGCAGCACCTGTCAAAACCATAATGATACAGATAAAAGGGAATGCAATTTTTCCATTCAAATCCACTTTATAGGTGGTTGCATCATATCCCTCATATTCAACCTTGCTGACATATTTTTTCAATTCAAAATAACTCATTTCTTCAGATTTTTTTGAAATCTCTCCAAGGTCTTCAGGATTAATTGCCAGGGTAACCGTTTTTTTGTCAAATGATTTCACATCATACTCCATTGAATCTTTGTCATGGGTCTGTTCGATGATATTTTCAAACACCCATTTGCCTTGTTTAAAGAATCCTTTTTCTGCATCGATTCTTGATTCAAGACTGAAATTCTTATCCACTGTTGCCACGGTGATGCCGGCAACAGACTTTTGAGCCGGATCGAAAAAATTAATATGAACCAGTCTGTTTTCAGACTTTATCCATATGTCTTTTCTTGCAGAAAAAATATTGTGTCTTTTTTTTATAACATTGTATTTTATATAATTAGACCTTGCCATGGAAATCGGAATAATAGTTTCTCCTAGAAAAAACATGGATATGGCAAGAATCACTCCAACCAAAATGGCAGGTTTTATTAAAAAATAAATACTGATACCGCTGGACTTAATGGCTAGAAGCTCATTGTTTCTGTTCATCAGACCAAAAACTGTGATCGTTGCAAGCAAAATACTTGCCGGGGTCAGTTGCACAAACATGAAAGGGATTTTTAAAAGAACATATCCCAAGGCACCCAAAAGGGAAATATCAGAATTTAAAAATCTCTCCATTCTGGAAAGGTAATCGATAAACACAAACAGAACCAGGATCAGCAACTGAATGATGAAAAAAAATTTACAAAATTCCTTTAACCAGTATTTATGCAGACATGACATATTTTATATTTTTCCTGCAAACCGTTTTTTTACAGCCGCAGCAGTCTTTTTGACAAATACAGGAAACTGAACTGGTTTTTCCTTTGCATTCCTCACAAGAAAAAAAACACCTACTCCCCCCATGATAACATTTGGCAGCCACATACCGAGAACCGGAGGGTAGTCTCCCGTTTCTCCTGCTGACCATCCGAAAGCCAGAAGAAAATAATAGAGTAGTAAAAAAAAAATTCCAAAACCAAACCCTGAAGATCGCCTCAAGGAGGCTGACTGAACCCCTAATGGAAAAGCAAGGAGGCCTAAGGAAAGGCAGGCAAAAGGAACTGAAAACTTTTCATGCAATTCCATCAAAGCCTCACTTAAGCGGGCTTTATCCTTAATTCCCGATCTTATTAATCCTATCAAATCAAACAGGCTTATCTCATCCAGGTCCTTTGATATTTTCTTATTTCTTTTATTCATACCGGCAAGATCAATATTAATATCATAATTGCCAAATTGAATATTATTCACAGAACCTTCATCCATATCCACCTGATTGATCACCCCATTATAAAGTCTTATGGTATAGACCTGCTCATCTTCAAGCCGAATCAATTTTCCCGAAGGGGCAATCGAAATACTGACCACCCCTTTTGTTCTCCTGTCTTCTATAAAGACATCTTTTAACGTTTTTGTTTTCATATCCACATGGGAAACATAAATCATGACATCTTCCAATTCGAAATTAAATTGCCTCTCACGCAGCGCCGCATCAATACTTGATCTGGCAAGCTCAATACTTTTTTTTTTAATGGACAGTTTCCCCCAGGATACCCCAAAAACAGTCACCCACATGGTCAAAAGGAAACCTGAAAAACAAAAAATTAACACCGGCGGTAATAATTTATAGAGTGATACTCCAGCACCTTTTAAAGCAACAATCTCATTCTCTTGAGACATACGCATAAACGTCAGAAGAATCGCAATCATGACAGACATGGGAAGGGTGAATTCTAAAAACCGTGGAAGGGTGTAAACAAGCATTAAAGCAACCGATGATATATCAGCATTATAGTTCACAACCATATTGGTAATTTCCGGTATCCGCGTCATCAGAAAAACAAATGTCAGAAAAAATAGACTGATGATAAACGGAGACAAAAGCTCTCTGAAAATATATCTGTTTATAATGTTAAAAGCTTTCATTTTTAGAAAAACTATAAGTTAGCGGGCAAATAGTCAAGATTTGATAAAAAAGATTGGGTTTTCATTCCTTAATCTTCATGATAATACTTTGTTTATGAAATGTGTAATAATAGCCAATGGTGATGTGGAATACACCAATGATATTATAAGCATCATCAGGGATGCCCAGCTGATTATCAGTGCAGACGGCGGTGCCAGACACTTGAGAGCTTTAAATATTTTACCCCATGTAATGATTGGTGATTTTGACTCTATCTTACCTGCTGACAAACTTTTCTTTAAAAAAAAGAAAGTAGAAATGCTGATCTTTTCCTCAAAAAAAGACCATACTGATTCTGAAATTTGTGTATCCTGGGCAATTGATAACAAGGCTACAGATATCACTTTGTTAGGTGTTACCGGTACAAGACTGGATCATACCCTGGCCAATATTTTTCTTTTAAAAGAACTTGCCCGAGAAAATATCCCGGCCAGAATCATCAATAAGAACAATGAAATTCATATCATTACAGACCATATAGAACTCAACGGACAGCCCAAGGATCTTTTATCCATTATTCCAGTCACACAAAAAGTAACAGGGATCACGCTTAAGGGACTTGAATATCCCCTGGTGAATGCAGACATAAAAATGGGATCTTCTATTGGTATCAGCAATACATTTAAAGGAACTTTAGCTACCATTTCTATCAAAAAAGGGATTTTAATCGTCATAAAATCAAAAGATTAATCTGATTTTTCTTTTGGTTCCTATTTCCCTTCTTCTTTTTCCCCTTCCTCGGGAACAGCTTCTTCTGTCAGGGTATGTTCTATGAGAAATTCTTCTACCTTATCAATCTCAGTTGCGACAATGACATGTTCAATTGTAATTTCTTTAATAAATCCTTCCATATAAGGATTTAAGACATCAACCAGTTTTTTGCTCTGCTTTTTAAGGTCCTCAAAATCTTTTACATCATTAAAAACAAGTGAGCTTAAAAAAATAATGGCAGCCTCATGGGCTTTGGGATGAATTAGAGGGATTTCCTGGTCAGGCATCAGTTCTTTAAAAACCAGATTCATATTTAAACACAAATACCGGTCTTTATCATTTGACCTGTTTTTATTTAAATTAACAGCAACAGGCCCCATGGGTACAATGGGTGCCAGATCAACCTCAACTTCTGCTTTTTTCTTAGCTTTTGTCTTCTTCCAGACAACGATGTGCCCGGATTCTTCTCTAAGCTGCATTGTCGTGTCATTTAACTCAACAATATCAAAAAAAGTGGTGGCTGTAGGTTCCCAAATTTCTTCAACATTCGATTCTGCAACAGTGAAAATCATTTGACCATTTTCAATATGCCATGTTCCTTTTGCTGTCCCTTTGGCTTTGACAATTTTTGAGGTCACGTCTGCAATTCTGACTGAGGAATTCCATTCTCCCTTCGGATTAGTAATCAAAAGGATATAGGCCCTGTTTCTCATCTGCATCCAATTTCCGACAGCTGTTTCATTCTGGGATTTTTCTTTTCCGCCGCAACCGAAAATAGTAACTAAAAATGAAATACCAATCAAAAATAAAATGGAATAAATAGTAACTCTTTTCATGATGGAATCCTGACAAATTGGGTTCAAAACACTTGACTAACGCTACCATGATGAAGAATCATGGTCAACCCAAGCCTTGATCTTTATTCATATTGCTATAGTCTCTCATTCGGGAGAAAAAGAGCATAACTTTAATGATAAGAAATGGTCCTGCCCATATTTACCGTTACACGTGAATCAAAAAGCGCATGAAACGCTATTGGTGTGGGACTGTAAAGACCGATCTAAAAAAAACTATTGAATAGTTAAAACATTGATCTTATTAAAAGAGAAGATGTCCAAAGGAAGTGGACACCTTCTCTTTTAAAAAAAACTAAAATTATTAATCTCCGCAGGAACCACCGGAACCGCAACTTCCGCAACCGGATCCGCTACCCAGATCTACATTGGAGTCAAGATGGAATCCCATTCCGGTAAAATCGATTTTAATAGTTTCGGCTTGTCCCATAAAATCTTTATCAACAACAAATTTAAGTCCTTTAACATTAAACGAATCATCTGTATCTTTTGCCTCATCCAGAGCCATGGCCAGTGAAGGGCCGCCTCAGCCACCGGAATTGAGAAAAATTCTAATGGGGGTGGGTTCTTTGCCCTGAAAATAGTCTTCGATCTGCGATTTTGCAGGATCTGTCAACTCAATCATTGTAAAACTCTCCTTATTTATTTATTTATTTTTCAGACGTTTTCTGGTCTGAATAGTCTCATTCTAATCATACACTTATTGCATGTCAATGTTATGATATTTGTTTTCCTTTAATTTTTCTTATTTTATTCATAGTTAAACACACTGTACAAATGATTGCAGAGACTGTAATATATGCAGTGATCTTTTTTTAAGAACAGCTGAAAAACAACCCGTAAAAATTAAAAACGATAAGGACTATTTATGAAAATACTTGTAACCGGGGGTGCCGGGTATATAGGAAGCCACACCTGTATTGAGCTTTTAAATGAAAACTATGATGTGGTTGTTTTAGATAATCTCTCCAACAGTTCTGAAGAATCTCTAAAACGAGTCAAAAGTATTACCGGCAAACACCTTGAATTTTATAAAGCGGATCTCCTTGACAAAGAACAGGTTACCGCTATTTTTTTGAACCATAAAATAGATGCGGTCATTCATTTTGCAGGATTAAAGGCCGTGGGTGAGTCTGTGACGATCCCGTTGAAATACTTTCATAACAATATTACAGGTACATTAAATCTTCTTGAGGTCATGAATGACTTTAATGTAAAAAATATTGTCTTTTCTTCTTCTGCAACCGTTTACGGTGATCCTTCATCGCTGCCTATAAAAGAAAATTTTCCTTTGTCGGCAACCAATCCCTATGGCCGGACAAAACTGATGATAGAAGAAATACTGCAGGATATTTACCGGTCCGACAAAAACTGGAATATTGCTTTATTAAGATATTTCAATCCTGTCGGTGCGCATGAAAGTGGTAAAATCGGAGAAGACCCATTTGGAATCCCTAATAATCTTGTGCCGTATATTTCCCAGGTAGCCGTGGGGGTTTTACCCCGGGTCAGTGTGTATGGAGATGACTATGACACCCCGGACGGGACCGGTGTCAGAGACTACATTCATGTGGTTGACCTGGCACTGGGTCACATTAAAACTCTGCCAAAACTGTTTACCAGCCCTGGTGTTGTGATTTACAATCTTGGAACGGGTTTTGGCTATTCCGTCCTTGAAATGATTAAAGGATTTGAAGCGGCCAGTGACAAAAAAATCCCTTATAAAGTTTGTGAGCGAAGACCGGGTGATATCGCAGCCTGTTGGGCAGACCCTGTCAAGGCAAAAGAGGAACTTTTCTGGGAGGCAGATAAAACACTTATCGATATGTGCAGGGATACATGGAAATGGCAGAAAAATAACCCCAATGGATACAGGGAAAGTTAACGGGAATAATAACCATGGATGAATATCTTCCAAGCCTGAAAGAAAATATAAAAACAGGGAAAATCAATCAGGCTAAAATACTGTTGGAGCAAATTGGCTCAAAGCCAACACACGAAAAGCAGGAAATACTTCAAATATTAGCGCTTGCGCCTAATAAAACAGCGTTTGAGCTTTTATCCTTTTTAACGGACAAAAAGCACAAAGATCCGGAAATTCATGACCGGTTGATCCAGCTTATTACCGATCGAGCACATCTTAGCTTTAATTTTACTTTGATTTTATTTGATAATGCAGGCACGCAAACCATCACCCGTGCTACTCCCTTGTTGAGACACATTCTATCCAATGGAACCAATAAAGACCTTTTAAATAAAACCATCAGAACTGCAGGAAAAATTAAAATTGGAAGCCTGACTGATGATATTGCAGAATTTATCTTTTACGATGATGTTACTCTAAAGGCCGAGGCTGTCAAAGCTCTTGAACGGATAGGCACGTCCCGTGCCTGTGAAAAACTGGAACAGGCATCAAAAACTGCAAAATGTGACCAGAATATTTTAGATACCATTCAGGTTCTCAAAACTAAAGATACGGCTGAAAAGGTCCTTCTTAACAAACAGGTTGTTGACACAGATCAATATAAAACCGCACTTGTACAGCTTTCATCCGCTGATGCTATAAAAAGGTTTGAAGCATTTGCCAAATTTTCTAAAAAGGGATCAATTATATCTTCCGGGCTTTCAAAATATCTGAAAACTGAAAACCATGATCAAAATAATGAGCAGCACCATGATCTGGTGATTAATATTTTACGCCTGATTGAAAGAACCATTCCAGTCGAAACGGTGAATGATCTTTTTACCATTATTAGTCAAAAAAAAATTGCGCCTACGATAAAGTTTGCAGCATACAATGCCCTTGAAGCTTTCCCAAAACTTGAATCTGCGGCATCGATTGTTCAGGGACTTTCGGAGTCTGCCATGTTTGTTCGCCTTTCAGCCATAAAAGCCCTGGATAAAAACCTGTCTGACTTTGTTTGTGCCGAGGTTAAAAACAAAATTGAATCCGGCTCAAAAAAAGCAGAATCACTGGCCCAGACCATTTTAGATGCCCGGGCAACGCATATCATAAGATATCTTATGATTTCTGATACATTTGCCTATATGGCGTCAAACTACCTTACCCGGAAAGCACCCATACCGGTCCTTGATACATTTATTGAGATTCTTGAAAAAAAAAATCTCAAATCAACTGCCAGAAAGTATATGGATTTAAGAAAAGAAAAAATATCCCGGAACAGGGGACAATGTATCGTTATCAGTTCTTCCGCCGCCATTCTAAATACTTACAGCAAGTTAATTTATGCATGCGGATTTTCAAGCCTGACGTTTCAGAACCCACAAAAAGCCTTTGAGTCCTTTGCATTTCAAAAGCCCTGTACCATCATCTGCGATCTCTTTTTAAATGATATGACCGGAATGGATCTTGCCAGGGAGGCAAGGGAACTATATCCAAAAAATGACGTTCCCATCATCCTTTCCACCTTACAGAAAACCCTGGATAAAGACCTGCTTCAAAAAGAACTGGACAATGCCGGCGTGAACGCAATATATAATTTTCCTGCTACACCTGCCCAGCTAAAAAACTGGCTGAAAACATGGCTGAAACCCTGACAATAGAAGAGATACTCAATTGAATCGCAAGCCGATTGCTCTGGGAGCAAGATTAAAACAATTTTCTTCAATTCAAACGCTTGGGTTTAAACCCAATTTTCAGGATTATTCTGATCGGGAACAAAACCTGATCCGCAATGCAAAAAAAATATATTACCCCACAGCCTTTTACGCAGACCTATTCAATGTAATGGGAAAAAAAACATTCCCCAGTTTCCATACCTATAAATTTGCTTTAGATAAGATAAAACAGACTGCAATTTTTAAACTGCTTGGTATTCCCCATCCAAAAACAAAAATTTTTTATGGAAAAAAACAAAAACAGACCATCCTTGATTCATTTGATTTTCCGTTTATTGCAAAAAAAGCCCGGGGATCGGCCAGAGGAGATGATGTTTACCTGATCCAAAACAACGAAGACCTTACACATAGTTTAAAGAATAAAGGCCCAGCTTATATACAGCAATATCTTCCCATAGACCGGGATATGCGGGTGATTATTATCGGGAGAAAAATCCGGCTCGCATACTGGCGAATTGCGCCTGAAAACAATTTTAAAACCAATCTTTCCCAGGGCGGCACCATCAGCTTTGATCCTTTGCCTTCTAAAGCGCTTGATCTTGCACTCATGACAGCCCAAAAATGTGGTTGGGATGATGTGGGAATTGATATCATTGAGCACAATAATCAATTCTATGTTCTGGAAGGCAACATGAAATATGGAACAAAGGGGTTTCAAAAAGCGGGGATCAACTATAAGGAAATGATGGCAAGCCTGATTCTGGAAGGCAAGATTTAATAGTTACAACAGGCCGGCTTCCCGGTCATCTTCTTCCCATTCAGAAAGGTATTTTTTGGTTGCCGCATATTTTGAAGAGCCCCGGGGTTTTAAAAGCAAATATCCCAATAGTTCAATCTTAGTTTCAAGACATTGAAAAAACGCCTCCTCAACCTGTTTTACGTCTATAGACTCTTCAGGCATTTCCATTCTTTCCAGGACCATCCGGGTCAAATGGCCTTGTGGGACAAAGAGATCACAACGACATGAGTTCCATTCCTCTGGAAAATTATTTATTTTCCACTGACTTAACTGATCCGGTCGTAAGATATGCTTATTTGCAGGATTGAACGGCGCTTTGACAATTTTCATCTTTTGTTTCTCAAACTGCATCAGCGTCTTTAAAAGGCCCTTAATATCATTTGAAAAAATCCACTCCTCAGGTTCCAGCAGGACAGGAGGAAAATCCTGACTGGTCAACGCATATTTAAATGGACCTTTTTCTTTCCAAAATCCTTTAAAATCTTTTGCAGTTGCTAAACTTTTTCTTTGTATCGATTCAACACTCATTATGATAAAATCTCCTGCCAGCATCAACTTTTTTTTAGCTGTATTCTTATTTGTGAATCGTAAGCTGGGGGAAAGGAATTTCCCAGTTGTTCAACGTGCAGGCGTCCACACACCATCTCTGGATCGCTCTGGACAAACGCCTGTACAAAGGTGCCATATCCCCTTTAAAATCAGCAAGCACAAGGAGATCAAGGGATGAACTGGCTGCCTGCTGGAACTCCACTCTGAGATTAAGCAGGCTTTCTTTGTAACCTTCTTTATCGATTTGCTCACTGATATATGATTCTAAAATTTCCAGTACGCTTCGGGTAGATTCTTTCTGGAGATTATAACTGACTCCAAAAGGAATTTTCAGTCTGAAGTTCATGGAGAGATTCAGGGGAGATTGTGCCAGAAAATCCGATGTCTGGTAAATCTTACGAGCACCGCCGCGTTGAACCAGTTCAACCATCTCATGGGAGAGACTGGTGACAACACCTCTGGTGCCATCGGCAAGGATGACCCAGTCATTTCGTTTGCAGGGGAACCAGGGCTCCTTTTTATGAAAAGGCCTGGATATTTTTCCCAGAAGATCTTCAATGGGCAGACGCATCTTGAGATCCAGAGACGGATTTTCAAGCTCGCTGAATACATTAATATTTTTTACAAGCCAGGGCACACCATGATAAATCATGCGTTCGCCTTCCCTGACGGCACCTATATTCAGC
>Ga0164311_10000409_pt1 | contig 18484 bp, 19 predicted proteins | sample GuaBasSedimGuay2_FD_121796 | JGI IMG/M metagenome (GOLD analysis project Ga0164311, IMG submission 121796) | Subseafloor sediment microbial communities from Guaymas Basin, Gulf of California, Mexico - Guay2, Core 4569-9, 9-12 cm | ecosystem: Environmental > Aquatic > Marine > Hydrothermal vents... | reverse complement strand
GCGGCCGGCAACCTGGGGGCCGTGCGCACCTGGCGGCTCCTCGGGCCAGCAGGCCCCTACGACAGCCCGACCCCTGGCTCCATGGGCGGGCACCGGCGGGAGCGGATCTACGGCCGCCTCGACTGCCCCAGTGCCCTCCGGCGGCTCGCCCTGGGGCACTACGCCCGGCACCGCGTCTTCTTCCGAGACGAGCTCGAGGCCATCGCCTGCGGCTTCCGGCCGTGCTTCCGCTGCCTGCCTGGGCGCTACGCCTCCTGGAAGGCTGCCCAGGATGCGCGGGGCTGACCGCTTCCGGGGTAGGCTGCGCGGGCCCGGCGGGGAGTACTGGGCGACCGCGTCGCCCCAGGTCGGAAGGCCGGCCAGCAGAGGGCACAGGACAGGGCCCCCGTAGGACGGCAACAGCCGCGGACGACGGGCCCAGGGCGAGACAACCCCCGCCGGGCCCGTCCTCGCGCCCTGGAGCCGGCCCAGCCGCGAGGCTACCCTCGGCGCTGACTTCACCCCGCGTAGCGGGCCGCTCACGGGATCGAGCTCGGGCCGAGTTCGACACGACATGGCAGCCAAGAAGAAGGCCTCAGCAGGCCGGACAAAGCGAACGTCCCCCCAAAAGGGCACGAAGTCCGCAGCCAAGAAGGTCGCCAGAAAGCGCCCAGCGCGGCGCAGTGGGGCCAAGAAGGTCTCCGAGGCGTTCCCATGGGCCGACCGCTTCATCGACGCGCTGCAGGCCACCAGGAGCGTTACCAAGGCCTGCGAGGCCATCGGCATCGGCCGCACCACGGTCTACCAGCACCGCGACCGCGACGACGACTTCCGCAGCCGTTGGGAGGAGGCCCGCTACACCTTCCGCGACGACCTCGAGGCCAGCACCCTCGAGTGGGCCATCGACGGGCTCAAAGAGCCGGTCTTCGCCCGCGTCGAGGTCCGCGATGACAAGGGGCGCATCCTCGAGAGCAGTACCCAGGTCGTGGGCGTCAAGATCGCCAAGAACGCGGCCGTCACCCTGCGGATGCTCGAGTGCTTGTACCCCGAGCGCTACGGCAGGGACCAGGGCGACAGCGACCCGCACGAAGCCGCTCGGATCATGCGTGAGGACCTGATGCTCATGGCCGGCGGCGTTCCCACCGCGCCGCCGGCGGGTCAGTCCGCCCACCTGGTCGAACCGCTCGACCCCGACGCCGTGCCGGCCGCACCTGGCCAGGCCGAGCAGGTCGACGCCACCGGCCAGGTCATCCCCCAGCCGCTGCGGCGCGCCCAGGGCCACGAGCCGGAGCCGCCGCCATGACCGACCAGCATCCGGGCGACGACGAGCACGGACCGCTCATGCTCTCGGTCATCATCAATCGAGACATCGCCGACCCAGACACGGGCGCCAAGGCGCTCGTGGCCGGCGTGACGTACAGGGCTCGCGTCGTCCTCGAGGGAGAGCAGTTCGTCTGCTTCGAGGTCCTGTCCGCCCAGAGCACCGGACCGCCCCTGCTCATCGCGGTCGCCCCCGAGGAGGTCCGTTGCATCGTCAACGTCGACAGGACGGGCGAAGGGCTCGAGACGTGAAGCGCACGCGAAAGGACGACCTCGAGGCTGTCGGCCTGGTGTGCGCATGCTGCGGTTTTGAGAGGCAGCCGGCCCGCGGCTGGCCACGGGCGATATGGGAGCACTTCGACACGTGGGGCGTCTTCCCGGCAACCGTCCGCGTGGTTTGCAGTAGCTGCCACGATGCCACGAACCCCGCGCCCATCACCGTCCACTTTGTGGACACGCTGCACCCGTGACGGCTCCGGCGACTACCCGGAGACAGCGCCGGCTTGCGTCCGCGTGGCCACGGCTGCGCTACCACCCGGAGCAGGCGCGGCTCTGGTCGAGCCAGGCGCGCTTTCGGATCTGCGCCGCAGGGCGTCGCTCAGGAAAGACCGAGCTCGCGATTCGCTACCTGGTGATCCAGGCATGTCTTTTCACCGCGGCCGACGATGGCTGGTTCGTCCTGGCCGCCCCGACGCGCGACCAGGCGCGCGGCATCTTCTGGACGAAGCTCCAGCGGCTCGTGCCAAAGTCGGCGATTCGCACGGTCTACCAGGGCCGCCTCGAGATCGTGCTCAAGACCGGCACGACGATCTCTGTTGTCGGCATGGATAAGCCCTACCGGATCGAGGGCAGGCCGCTCGACTGCATCATCCTCGACGAATACGGCAACATGCGCCCGACCGTCTGGGAGGAGAACGTCATGCCGGCGCTCGGCACGCCCGGGCGCCCGCCAGGCCGGGCCTGGTTGATCGGCGTGCCCGAGGGCCGCAATCACTTCTTCGAGCTCTACTCGCGAGCGGGCACGCTCCCCGACTACGACGCCTTCCATTGGATCAGCGCCGACATCGCCGACCCGTCGGTCATCGCCAACGCGAAGGCGACCATGGACCCGGTCGTCTACCGCCAGGAGTGGGAGGCCTCGTTCGTCAACTTCACCGGGCTGGCCTACTACAACTTCCACCGCACCCGGCACGCACGCGACAAGCTCCGCTACCTGCCCGACCGCCCGATCTTCTTCTGCTACGACTTCAACTATGCGCCTGGTACTGCGACCGTCATGCAGGACCAGCCGGGCTCGACCTACCCCGAGCGCGACGACCTGGCCGACGAGATCACTGCGGCCCTGGGCGAGGTCTACATTCCGCGCAACAGCACCAGCGAGCTCGTGTCGAGGCGCCTGCTCAAGGACTGGGGCTCGCATGGCCGGGACGTGCTGCTCTACGGCGACGCGACCGGCGGCGCGAAGGGCAGCGCCAAGGTCCGCGGATCCGACTGGGACCTGGTGCGCGGCGTCCTGCGGCCGCACTTCGGCAAGCGGCTCAAGTACCGCGTGCCCAAGGCCAACCCGTACGAGCGCCCACGCATCAACGCGGTCAACAGCGCCCTGCTCGCCGCAGACGGCCGCATCCGGCACCTGGTCGACCCGTCCTGCGAGTACTTGATCCGCGATTACGAGGGCGTTTCGCTGGTCGAGGGGGGCTCGGGCGAGCTCGACAAGGACGCCAATCCATCGCTGACCCACCTCAGCGACGGAACGGGCTACTGTCTCTGGAAGCGGCACCCGCTGGGGTCCGTCTTGACCGAGGCCAGCTACAACTGAGCCCTTGCGTCTGGCACTCTCGGGGCGCCCCGGGACTCGCCCGAGGCCCAAGACGCCCGGAGGCCAGACGCCATGCCACGCTACACCATCGCCCTCGCCGCCCTGCTGCTGCTGCCTGTCGCGTGCGGGACGCCGCCCATGTCCCTCGAGCAGCAAGCTGCCCATGCCGAGGCCCTGGCCGACGCCGTCGAGGCTCAGGACGCCGCCGGCGAGGCCCAGGCGGCCGAGCTCCAGGCCGAGGCCCTGCTGGTCGAGGCGCTCGCCCGAGCCACCGAGCTCGAGGCCAGCCTCGCCGCCTTCGAGGCCACGCCGGCATCCGCGAGCCCCGACCAGGTCAAGGCGCTCGTGGCTGAGCTCTCCAACGTCAGCAGCGTCGTCGGCCTGGCCAAGGAAGCCCAGGCCCAGGCCGACGCGCAGCTCGCCGCGGCGCGCACCGCTCGAGCCGTCGCCGAGGACCGCGCCGCAGACATCGAGGCCGAGGCGGCCCAGGCGGCAGGCGGGACGATCATGGACCTCGTGGGCGCCGTCTTCCCGCCGGTGAAGGGCCTGGGCGACGCCTGGCTCCTGCTGTCGGGGCTGCTCTTCAAGCGCCCTCGAGAGCGCCTGGCGGCCGCCGCGAAGGAGGTCATCGAGACCGCCGGGGGGGCGTTGACTCAGAACCCGATCGCGACGCTCGCCCAGGCCCGCGCCCTGCTGCGCACCGTCGGATCGGTCATCGGCCTCAAGCACACGACCGAAGACCCGGCCCAGCTCATCGCCAACGCGGCCTCCCTGGCTGCCAAGTCGCCCGGCGTGGACCTGGAGAAGGCCGCCGAGCTCCTGGCCGTGGCCTATCACGCCAAGCTCGGCGAGCTCGGCGTCAACGCCGACCAGTCCTCATCGCAGGCGGCTGGTTGAGATGAGCCACGCGCTCGGCCGGCTGGCCGCAACAGCCCTCGCGCTGGCCATACTCGCCGCGACGCTCGCTTCCCAGACGGTCACCGTCGTTTTCGACGGGCACTCGGGCACCGTCGACGGAAACGGCTTCGCCAAGCTCGAGCTCGGCGACTCGTGGCGCGGAGACTTCGCGGTCCAATGGCCCGAGGTCGTGGTGCTCAACGGAGCCGTCGAAAACTACTGCGGCCCCGGGGGCATCACCGGCGACCTGGTCGTTGCGGTCGACGGGGTGGCCGTGCACTTCGAGAAGGGCGTGCGGATCTACGACGCCTGCGGTCACGTCGTCTACCTCGAGGACCTGGTCTACGCCCCAACCGAAGCAGGCCGCACCTGGCTCGACTGGTACTCGGCGGGCGGGCCCGAGCTCAACCAAGCGTGGGCGCCTGGTGTCACGGCCTTCGCCTGGGGCGGGCCCAACCCGGACCCGGTCGACGCGGGCTCGACGGGCAGCGGCCGCGTCGCTTGGCTGCGCTGGCCGCTCGGCATGGCGATCGAGATGCAGCGCAACGCCGGCCTGGCCCCGACGCAGGCGCAGTGGCAAGAGGTCCAGCGCTGGGCCGCTGCCCAGTGGGACCGCGCGTACCACGCCTACTACGCCGAGCAGGGCTATCGGCGCTGGGAGGCCTGGGAGGACCCCGACGCGATCATGGGCCAGGGCTATCGGTCCTGGGGCGGCTTCTGGGACACCTACAGCAGCACCGAGCTGCACGGGCGCACGCACCTCAGCCCGGGAAAGAAGCCGCCGGACGAGCAGCATGCCGACATCTCAGGGCTCGTCTGGACCGCGGCCGCAACGGGCTCGTGGGCCGCCAAGACGTCGGCGGCCATGCTCATCGAGGCGCGCTACAGTTTCCCCCCGTTCGACGGCAGCACGACCTGGAGCGTCAGCGTCCGCGAGCTCGGCTGGGTCGGTCGCTGCCTTGCGCTCTACTACGGCCTCACCGGCGAGACCTGGTGCCTGCGCTACATCGACCGCCTCGAGCACATCTTGGACGCGGCCGGCGGCGAGATGGGCGAGCGCTTCTGGAACCACCTCGACCGGGCTTCCACGTCATACAACGGCTACGTCTGGCTGAGCCCGGCAGTGCAATCTGCGCTCGTGGAGTACGGCGAGGACCCGAGCGACCCCAAGAAGCTGGTCGGCCAGACCTCGGGCTGGCAGTCGGCAATCCTCGGCATCACCGAGGGACTCATGGCCGAGGCCCTGGTCATGCAGAAGGCCCCAGGCTGGGAGCTCCGCGCGTCCGGATGGAACCGGCACGAGATCGTCACCGCTGTCCTGATCCTGGTAAATCTGCGGGCCCCGGGCTTCGACAACGCGTCCCTGGTGTGGCGAGCCCCTATGAGCGTCTCCGGCTTCCCGATGGCTGACGGCCTGGCTCCTCGGGTCCTGGTGAACCGAGTGCCCAGCAGCAGCTATCTCGTCGGGACGGGGCTCGTCACGATTGGGTTTGCCGAGCAGTTCGGCAGGCGCCACCCGATGCACGCCGAGATCGCGCACGGGTTCGCCGACCTATGGGTCGACTACCTGGTCGGGCACGGGTACATCGACAAGGGCTGGATCAAGGCCAACCTCGACCGGCTCTACCTATCCGCCGGCCGCCGCGGCTGGCTTGCACCTACGCCATGACCGGGCCGGTCGTTGCACTCCCTGGAGCATGAGCATGATCGGCATGGACCAGAGCGCGCCGCTTCTCGTGGGAGGTCTGCTCGCCGTTTCCGAGGCTCTCGAGGGATTCCCGACCGAGGGCTCGCAGTGGACCGCGATCGTCATGGCGCTCTGGCTCGTCGCGTTCTGCCTCAAATGGTTGCGCGAAGAGAAGGGCGCGAGCGGGGTCGGTAACCGCGAGATTCATTACCGCGTGACCGAGGACGTGCTCGAGTCCTGCGACCGCCTCGAGCGCGAGCACCTGCGCAGCGACTCGGCCTTCGCGACCAAGCCGGTCCTCGACGCAATGCAAAAGCAGGAAATGCACGCGGCTCGCCGCCATCAAGAAACACTCCTCGCCCTGGGCGGCATCAAGGGCGCCATCGAGAAGGCTGGTTAGGTCATGACGACAACGGGAATCGGAACGTTCACACCGCTCGAGGCGCGACGCACGCTCGAGGTCGAGGCGCGGGATCAGAGCCTGCACTCCGTCGCGAAGAAGAGCGAGGCCGTGCTCGCGATGGAGACGCGCTGGACGCTGCCAGTCGACCTCTTCGGCGGGACAATCACCATGCGCGCCCAGGGCGAGCAGTGGCTCCCGAAGGAGGAGAAGGAGGGCGTCCAGGCATACGACAGCCGGCGTCTGCGGTCGTTCCTGTTCCCTGCCTACGAGTCGACCTGGGCGCAGGTCTGCGCCAAGCCCTTCGAGCGTCCGATTCAGCTTGTTGGCGAGGTCCCCGCCGAGCTCGTTCAGGTCGAGAGCAATGCCGACCAGCAGGGCAACGACCTCACCGAGTTCGCGAAGCAGATGCAGCGAGCGGCGCACCTGGGCATGGCTCTCGTGATCGTCGACTTCTCGGCGTCTGGGCGCGGGCTCACGCTCCAGCAGCAGCGCGACCGCGGCGTCTTTCCGTACTTCGTGCTCGTGAAGGCGACGCAGCTGCTCGGCCATCGAGAGCGAACCACGCCGAGCGGAGCGCAGGAGCTCACCATGCTCCGCTACCGCGAGACGATCACCGTGGCTGACGGTGAGTTTGGCGAGAAGGTCGTCGTCCAAGTCCGCGTCTGGCATGCGCCGACGGCAGGCGATGGCGAAAGGGGCGCCGACCTGCTCGAGGCCTACCGCCAGCAACACATCACCCGCACGGAGTTCGAGTCGTTGGGCGGCGTGCCTGGGCGCTGGGAGGTCTGGCGCCAACTCGACGAGGACAAACCCGATGAGTGGGGAGTCGTCCAGAGCGGCGTGCATGACTTCCCTGGCATCCCACTCGTGGACCACTACACCCACCGGCTCGGCTTCCTCACGGCGAGCCCGCCCATGGAGGAGCTCGCCTGGAAGAACCTCGAGCACTTCCAGTCGAGCAGCGACCAGCGGCACATTCTGCGATACCTCCGCTTCGCCGTGCTCTTTCAAGCCGGCGTGACCGAAGAGGAGATGGACAACCGCGTCCAGGTCGGTCCGGTCGCGATCATCCGCACGACGTCGAGCTCGAGCGAGGCGAGCCTCGAATACGTCGAGCACACGGGCGCTGGGGTCGACGCTGGCGAGAAGGACCTGGCGCGGCTGCGCGACGAGATGGACGCCATTGGCGTCAACGCGCTCATGAAGCGCACGGGCAGCAGCACGGCCACCGGCGAGGCGCTCGACGAAGGCCGTCAAGTGAGTCAGATCAAGGCCTGGATCAGGGGCGTCGAGAAGACGCTGCTTCGGTGCTACGAGTTCGCGGCTATGTGGCTCCGCATCGATCTCCCGGAAGACTTCAAGGTCGACGTCTGGGACAACTTCACGCTCAGCCTTCGCGCTGACTCGGACCAGGAGCTGCTGCTCAAGCTCTGGCAGGCCGACGCCATCGACCACCTCACGCTGCTCGAGGAGCTCCAGCTGCGAGGCCTGCTCGACGAGAATCGAGACCTCGAGGATGTCATCCAGAAGGCCAGCGAGGAGAGCAGCAGCAAGGGGCGCGGCCTGGTTGGCCTGGGCTTCGCCGACCCAGTGGACGAGAGCGACCTGGACGCCCTGGCCGGCGCGCCAGGCAGTGAGGGCCAGCCGGCCGGCGTGGCCGCTGAGGGGTAGCGCAGCATGGCGGATCCGCGCCTACGCACGCTGCTCGTTCAGCCGGTCAACAATGTCTTGCTCGACCGGGCCATCCGGCACGCGGTTTTCCTCGAGCGCTTCAAGACCGGCCAGGTCAACGCGCTCGTGGGATTCCTCAACCGGGACGTCTTCCCCGAGATCAGCCGGCTCGTCGGCAGGCGGGCGGCGCGCATCGTGGCGCGTGGCGTCGATGCGGGGCCCGCCACGACGCGCAGGTTGCGCGATCTCGAGCAGGCCATCGCCGGGCAGCTCGCGGTCGGCATCCGCTCGGCGAGAGACACCGCGACCCAGGGGCTTCGGGCTTTCGGCCTGAGTGAGGCCGAGTACCAGGCTCGCCTACTCAGCGACGTTACGAAGCCGTGGCTCGACTTCGACTTCACGCTGCCCAGCGTGCGCACCATCAACAGCGTCGTCACGGCGCGCCCGATGCAGGGCAAGATCATGCGCGACTGGTTCAAGGACGTCGAGCAGAGCACGAAACGCAACATCAACCGGGCGATCGGGCAGGGCGTCACGCTTGGCGAGACCAACGAGCAGATCGTCCGCAGGCTGCGCGGCACGGCGGCCAACGGCTTCTCGGACGGCGTCTATCAGACGACCAGGCACAACGCGCGCACGACCGTCCGAACGTCGATTACGCACGTCAGCACGCACGCTCGGGAGGAGACGTTCAAGGCCAACGAAGAGGTCGTGAAGGGCGTTCAGTGGGTCTCGACGCTGGACGGCCGGACCACGTTCATCTGCCATCCGCCAGGCACCCGCGTCTCATCTCTTGGCGCGCTGCGCAGCGTGTTCCGCCGTCCCTACGAGGGCGATCTTGTCCTGGTCAGAACAGCCAGCGGCAAGCAGCTGCGAGCCACCCCAAACCACCCGGTATTGACGTCGAGTGGGTGGCGACCGATTCAGGAAGTTCAGCCAGGCAGAGAGGTCCTCTATGCCGTGTCTGGCGATGGCCTTTGCGTCGCTTGCCGCGATGACGTAGGCGTGCCACCCGAGATCGGAAAGGTCGCGGATGCGGCGCTCGAGGGCTCCGCTTGCGACGTTCGACTTGAACGTGCCACGGCAGGAGACTTCCACGGCGACATTCCTGGCGGGGATTGTGAGGTCCACGTTGCCAGTCCCAACCGCCATTTGATGATGCACGGAGAGGCGCAGCTTGCGGATCTCGCCAGCGACGAAGGCCTCGGCCTTGTTGTCGGTCCCGTGCCTGCGTCCGGACTCCTCGGCGCCGGCGGCGCGCCTGATCTTCTGGGTCATGGTCGGGCGCCACTCGCCGAGGCCGCGGAGATCGACGCCGGCGGACCGGAACCACGCGTAGAGCGTCGACTTGCTGACGCCGAGGGACCGGCACACGTCGGCCGGTCTGGCGCCACCCTCGAAGAGGGCGATGGCTGGGAGGTAGACGTGCTCGGGCAGCTTGGACTGCTCCCCGCGCTTGAGGGACGCCATGACGCCCTGCCGCTTGAGCATGGAAGTGACGGTCGTGGTCGTAGTGCCGTAATGCCTTGCCAGGGATGCGGCACTCTCGCCGTTGCGGTAGCGCCTGACGACATCGTCGAGATGCGGGTCGAGCACTCTGGTGGTGGTCATGTCTACGGTCTCGAGACGGGCTCTGGGCTGTTTGTTGCCGACGGCCTGGTTGTACACAACTGCATGAGCCTCGACGGGCACGTCTTCAAGGTCGGCGAGGGGCAGCGGCCGCCGGCGCACCCGCAGTGCCGTTCGACCACGGTGCCGGTGCTGAAGTCATGGAGCGAGCTCGGCATCCCGCTGAAGGACTCGCCGACCAACACGCGCGCAGCTCTCAACGGCCAGGTCCCCGCCGAGATCACCTACCCCAAGTGGTTCAAGCGTCAGCCCGAGGCCTTTCAACGCGAGGTCCTGGGGCCTGGCCGCTTCGAGCTCTACAAGAGCGGCAAGATCTCCCTCGACCGATTCGTCGACAGCACCGGGCGCACGCTCAACCTGGGCGAGCTCCGGCGGCTCGAGGGCCTGGGCACGACGGCCAGGCGCCCCCGCCGGCAGGTCACCCCGCGGCCAGACAACACGCCGAAGCCCGCGCCGAAGCCGGCGCCCAGGGCAAACCCGAGCGGCGCGGACACACGGGAGGCCGTGGCCAAGGCGACGGCCGCACCCGAGGCAGCCCTGGGCAAGTCGGAGGGGGCCTACAATCGGTCCGTTTCGGACTTCCGGGAGTCCAGCTCTCGGGTCAACTCGACGATCGTACGGCTGAGGCAAGAGGGCGTTGACCGGGTCCTGCTGCACCCCGACTACATCGCGGCCGCGGTTGCGCGCGAAAAGGCGGCCGACGCCGTGCGAGCTGCGCAGGAGGCCGTTGAGGCGTCACGCGCTGCCGTCCGCAAGGCCGCGCTTCCGCACCTGCGCGTCAGCAACCCGGCGACCGTGACCTACGCCAACCCCGAGACCATCCGCAAGGCGCGCAACGCCACGGCCTGGAAGAAGAGATCGAGCGAGGCGCGTGAGTTCGTCGAGGCCGTCCTCAGCAGGGACGCCATCGACAAGCTGGGCGTCGAGGCCGTGCGCAAGCGCAGGGGCACGCGCGCCTTCGCCCGCGTTGGGCAGGTCCACATGCCGACCGATGCCGCCACCCGCGTCTGGGTACACGAGATCGGCCACACGATCGAGATGGCCGACGACAACATCCGGCGCCGGTGCAACGAGTTCCTCTGGGCCCGGGGGGCGGCCGACAAGCGCGGACTGCGCAGGCTCCGGGCCATCACCGGAAACCGTGGGTATGGCCCCAGCGAACTCGCCTGGGAGGACAAGTTCGTCAACGCCTACATCGGCAAGGACTACCGCCCCGGTGCGATCCGGGGCAGCCCAGCCGGCAAGGTCGAGGTCGGCGTCCGGGGGCCCGTTACGGAGGTCCTCAGCATGGGGATCGAGCTGCTGTACGCCGATCCAGCAGGGCTCGCCAGGAAGGATCCGGCCATGTTCGACCTCATCGTCGACATACTGCGGGGGGCCTCGAGCCCATGATCGTCGTCAAGATCCAGGGCCAGCGCGTCGCGATCGTCGGAGGCCTGTGGTCTGGGGCCGACGAGGTCCTCGTTGGGGCTCTCCAGGCCATCTCAGCCGAGCGCATGGCCGTCAGAATGGGCCCCGTGCCGGACTCCGACCGAGACCTGGTTGACGATGCCCTCTTGAGACTGGGCGGCCGGATTGTCAGCCTGCAAGGGCATCGCGGGGCCGACTCGGTCTCGCGGCGCACTTACTGACCCCGGGGCGGACCGCCTCGACGCCGGACCGGCGAAGGCCAGGACACCAGGAACCGAGACCATGACAGACGCGCTGATTCCCGAGATCGAGACCGACAAGCTGGGCGACCTCCCCGAGGGCGTCCGGGAGTTCTACGCTCCGGTCGAAGGCAAGGACGGCGTCAGCCGCTTGCAGGTCACGCGCGTCAACGGCCTCGCCCTGGAAGACGTCAGCGGCCTCGAGCGCACGCTCGCAGACCGCAAGGAGAAGCATCAGAAGGTCTCGGCGCGCATGTCGCTCGTCGAGACTGCGCTGGGCGACGACCTCACCGTCGACGACCTGGCGGCAGCGCTGACCGACTATCGCAAGTGGAAGTCCACGCCACCCGGGTCGGGCGGCGGCAAGGGGCTCAGTGACGAGGAGGTTCAGCGGCGAGTCACCGAGGCTCTCGGTGGCAAGGAGAAGGCCTGGGGCGAGGAGCGCAGCAAGCTCACCGGGGAGCGCGACGGCGCTGTCGGCGATCTCTCGACCTACCTCCGCACGAGCGCCGCGCAAGCGGCGATCAGCAAGGCCAAGGGCAACGTCGAGCTCCTGCTCCCGCACGTTCTGCCGATGATCCAAGCGGTCATCGGCGAGGACGGCAGGCAGCAGGCGGTCGTCGTTGATGGAAAGGGACGCCCTCGGGAGGTCGTCAAGGACGGCATCCTGGTCCCGGTCGACCTGGTCGATTTCATCAACGAACACTTCAAGAAGAGCGAGGCCTTCGGCTCCGCCTTCGCTGGTGCGAACGTCGCGGGTAGCGGCAGCCGCACCTCAACGACTGGTGGGGGCCCCACTGGGCGAAACCCGTTCAGCAAGTCCGCTTTCAATCTCACAGAGATCAGCCGACTCGCACGGGAGAACCCGACGGAGGCCAAGCGCCTCAAGGCAGCAGCGGTCCAGTCTGGCGACCTGCACAAAGCAGCCGCCAAGATGCTGAGCGATCGGTAGCGCCTCGAGGTAGCCGAAGCAGCCAGCGGGATCTCCTCACGCGGTCGAGCAGGAGAACCTAAGTCATGGCAGACACCCGCCTCACCGATGTCATCGAGCCGGCCGTGTTCGAGGATTACGTCAGCGTCCTCACGACCGAGCTGTCTGAGCTCTGGACGTCCGGCATGGTCGTCACCGACCCGCGCGTCAGCGCCCTCGCGATGGGCAAGGGCAAGACGTTCAACATGCCCTTCTTCAACGACCTCACCCAGACCGAGTCGACGGTCGGCAGCGACGACCCGGGCAGCTCGCTCGCGCCCGACAAGATCGACGCGGGCGAGCAGGTCTCGGTCAAGCACATGCGCAACCGTGGCTGGTCGTCCATGGACATTCTCGGCAGTGTCATCGGGGAAGACCCCATGACCGAGATCGCCGGCAAGGTCGCCGGCTACTGGGCGCGCGACATGCAGGCCACGCTCATCGCGTCGCTCATCGGCATCGAGGCCGACAACGCCGCCAACGACTCGAGCGACATGATCATCGACGTCGCGACCGACGCCGTGTTGCCGATCGACCCGGCCGAGAAGATCAGCGGCGACGTCGTCATCGACGGGCTCCAGACCATGGGCGACCACAAGTCGCGCCTCACGGTCATCATCATGCACTCGGCCGTGCATGCCGAGCTCGAGAAGCAGCAGCTCATCACCTTCATCAGAGACGCCGACAACAACGTGCTCTTCGAGGTCTACCTCGGCAAGCGCGTCATCATCGACGACGGTGTGCCGGTGGTGTCCGGTGTCAACCGCCCGACGTACACGACCTACATGTTCGGCCCGGGCGCGTTCGCGTTCGGCGAGGGGCGCCAGCGCATCCCCGTCGAGATCGACCGCAACCCCGAGCAGGGCGACGGCAGCGGCAATGAGATCCTCTACAACCGCAAGCAGTTCATCCTGCACCCGTTCGGCTTCGCGTTCCTCAACGCCGGCGTCGTCGGCACGAGCCCGACCAACGCGGAGCTCAACGCCGCGACCGAGTGGAACCGCGTGCTCGACCGGAAGCTCATCAACGTCGCCATCATCAAGACCAACGGCTGAGCCGTAGGGCTCCACGGCCGCGGGGCGCAGCAGCCAGGCGTCCCGCGGCCTGGGCGATCAACCGCACTCGAGCAGGAGCACCCGTATGGCATTCAAGGTCCCGGAGGGGTTCACCCTCAAGAAGTACGACAGGCCCCAGGAGACGGGCTGGCACGGATGGGTCGAGGACGGCAACGGCACGCTCGTCGGCTACCTCAAGGGCCCGAACGACGCTTCCATGGTCACCGTGGCCGAGGCCGACGCTCAGCGCGCAGGCGCAGCCGAGAAGAAGGCCAGCGCCAAGAAGAAGGCCAAGGGCCGCCAGCGCGTCGAGACCAACGCCGCCGGCCCCGACCTGCCGAAGCCTGGCACTCGGCCGACGCTGCACCAGATGAACGCGATTCGCATGGCAGGAGCGAAGCGCGGCGGGTCGAAGGTCTACGCGAATCGCAACGAGGCGATCACGGCCACCAAGGCCGCGCAGACCGAGGCGCGCCGGCGGATCGCCGACGCCAATGTCCAGGTCAAGCGCATCGTGGGCGAGGCGAAGTCCGAGGCTGCGCAGATCGTCGCGCTGGCCAAGAAGGACGCCGACGCGATCCGCAAGGGGGCCCGGGCCGAGGCGTCTGCCGCGGGCTGAGCCAGCACCACCGAAGCCCCATCGAGCGCCAGGGGCGGCCGAGTCCCTGGCGCTCGTTGCACTTGATCGAGGACCCACCGCATGGCTCTCTTCTTCCTGCTCGAGGACGGCACGGGGCTCGTCAACAGCACCAGCTATGCCGACGACGCCGAGGCGCTTCAGTACCTCGAGAACCTGGGCCGCGAGACGACCTGGGTGGCCGAGGTCGACCTGGTCGTGCGTCAGTCCTGGTTGAACGAGGCCACGGCCTACATCGACCAGAAGTACGGGCCGCTCATGCGCGGCATCCGCGCGAGCCGCGACCAGGCGCTCAACGTGCCCAGGCACGGGGCCATCGACAACGACGGCTACGTGATCCTCAGCGACGACATCGTGCCGGCGCTCAAGGCCGCAACGATCGAAGCGGCCGACCGGCGCGCGGCCGGCACGGTGCTCTTGCCAGACGCCACCGTCGGCGCCACGGGCGTCACGCGCGAGAAGGTCAAGGTCGGCCCGCTCGAGCGCGACATCAGCTACACCGGCGGCGGGAAGTCCACGTTGCCGCGGTTCTCGGTCATCACGCGCATACTCGTCGACGCCGGCATCATCGACGGCGGCGACCGTGTCTTCCGGATGTGAATACCGCATGGCTCATCGAGAACGTAGCGGGCACGCTCTGGCTCGGAGTCGACGGGGATCGCCTGCGCTTGGGATCCCCCGAGCTGGCCGTGCGCTTCGTGCGCGAGTCAGACGCGCAGGGCGTGGCTGCCTGGATCGCCAGGCGCGAGGGGATTGCGCTCAGGGTCACGGAGCACGAGTGGCATGACTGAGCTCGATGACATCCTCGTCCCGACGGCGTTCGATCTCATCGACGAGTTCGGCAAGCTGCTCACGTTCACGCCGCCCACTGGCACCTACGTCCCGGGCGCCGGCTCGAAGGTCAGCGAGTCGCCCGACCCGTTCGATCGCAAGGGCTCGCCGCCCTTCCCGTACGAGAGATCGCTGGCCACTGGGCGGCTCATCATCGAGGGCAACGCGATCACCCTGGTCGCTGACCAGGACCTGGCCATCAAGCCGGCCATCGGCTGGCTGGTCGAGGTCGACGGCGTGACCTGGCGCACCGTGCGCGTCGATGCGATCTACAGCGGCGAGCTCGTTGCCGCCTGGGAGATGGAGCTCGAGCGTTGAATGGTCGGCACACTCAACCAGGAGGTCGCGCGCTTCAACGAGGCCGTCGAGCGGACGGCCAAGGGTCTCACCGAGGACCAGCTCGTCCTCTTCCACAAGAAGATCCACCTCGACGGCCTGCGCCGCATCGTGCTCAAGACGCCCGTGCTCACCGGGCGGGCCCGAGGCAACTGGCAGACCACCATCGGCATTCCTGCGTCGGAGGAGATCGACCGCGAGAGCAAGCGCGGAACCGACGTCATTGGTGCCGAGGGGCTGGTCAAGCTGGCGTTTCTGCGCGCCTTCCAGGTCAGCTGGATCACGAACAACCTGCCTTACATCGAAGTCCTCGAGCGAGGGCTCTACCCGAAGACCGTCAAGCGCGGGACGCTCGTGCCGAAGAGGCGCGGCGGCAGCCGCTACGAGATCAGGTCGTCGGGCGGCTTCAGCAAGCAGGCTCCGCAGGGCATGGTGGCGATCACCGTCGCGGAGCTGCGGCTCATGTTCCCGTAATCGCTACTTCACCGGAGTGAATCAATGTCCAAGAGCAACACCCTCGAGAATGGCTGGCTCGACCTCTTCTTCCTCAACGCCGCGCTCGCCAACGTCGGCGACGCCAGTGGGCTCCAGCCGAGCGGCGCCCCAGGCAGCCTGTACGTCTCGCTTCATGTCGGCGACCCTGGCGAGGCCGGAACGCAGCTGACCAGCGAGGCGACGTACACCAGCTACGCCCGCGTCGCCGTGGCGCGCAGCGGCGCCGGCTGGTCGCGTTCTTCCAACGTCATCGACAACGTGGCCGCGATCACGTTCCCGCAGTCGACGGGCGGCAGCTCCACGGTCGACTTCTTCGGCATCGGGCAGAACGCTGCCGGCGCCGGCGACCTCTGGTACAGCGGGGCGCTCACGGCGGCCCTGGCAATCAGCGGCGGCATCACGCCCGAGTTTGCCATCGGCGCGCTCACGGTCACCGAAGACTGAGACGGCGCGGCCGCCGCTCGCTGCGATGCCTGCGGCGGCTGCGCTTCATCCTGGCAAGGCTGCTCGCGAGAGCCTGCCGGCGCCGACGCAGGAGGACGAACGTGCCCGACTTCTGGGACAAGCTCTTCAAGACCAACCTGGGCCCCGATGACGGGTCTTTCGCGATTCACGGTTTCATGGCGATCGTGACTCTGTACGTCATCGGCGAGTTCAGCCAGGCAACCGCGGAGACGACCTCGGTTGACAGCCTCGGCGCTTCTCTCACGGTTGCCGAGCTGGTTCAGTTCGATCTTGTGTTGGACGAAGTCGATTCGATCGGCAGCATGGCCAACAAGATCGAGTTTCTGGCCAAGATCAACGCGGCGGCCATGTTGGCCGAGCTCGGCATCATCGACAAGGCGGCCGCCTTGGCGCTCATCGGCATCTGACCGAGGCAGCCCCGCATGGTCCTCGACTACGAGGCTCACGTTGTTCATGACACGACGCCCACCGCGACGGGCACCAAGGATTTCACCGTCGCCGGGGTGGGCGCGGCGCCCGTTGGTTGCATGGTCACCGTGGTCGGCGCCAACGCAGCCGACACCCGAAAGGCGCACCTGCTCTACTCGTGGGGCGTGACAGACGGAACCGACACGCTTTGCGATTCCCACCGATCGCAGAGCGGGTCGACGTCTGTGAACGCGACCAACAGCAGCTTCAGCGACGGCACGCTCGTCCACTTCCGGCACACGTCCAGCGCCTCGGACATTGTCGTCGGAGCCTTCGACTCGTTCATCACAAACGGCGTACGCATCAACTTCACGACGGCGTCGACAACCGCCTATCGCGTGACGGTCGTGCTCTTCTTCGGCAACGATTGCGACTGTGCGGTCTTCGAGCAGCAGACGTCTATTCCGGATAGCGGCTCTGAAGTCATCAACGTCGGCTTCCGGCCCAGCTTCGTCCTGCACTCCGCGCCCGTTACCAAGTACGGAGGGTCGACTGGTAACGACACCAACATGATCTTCGGCATGGCCGCGGATGACTTCGTGTCGACGTGGAACACGCACGTCATGGCGCTCGAGCAGCACGGGCTCGCGACGAGTGACAACGACTCCCTTCGCCATAACAACCAGGCATCAAGGGATGCCGCGCCGGGCTCGCCGCCCTCGGTCGGCAACGCGACGAATATCGTCTCTTGGTCTGCCACGGGGTTCTCGATTCAGGACCTGGGTGGGCCCGGCCCTGAGTCGCGACGCATTGGCGGCCTGGCTGTGCGGCCGAGCATCGTGAGAGTCCGGATCGACACGATCCGAGCCTATCTGACTTCGCCGGGCCTCGACGGCGTCAGCACCGGATGGAAGCCAGGGCTTGCGCTCACTCAGTACGGGCGCAACACGGCCAACGGCTCTGCACAGTCGAATGTCTATCCCGGCTTCGGGGTGCACGACTTCACCAACGACGTAGGCAGCGCGTCCGAGTTTGCCGCTACGCACAATGTCGCGACGACGCTCACGGGCTCGCGTTGGAACACCGACCGCCTCATCTCATCTCACGGCACTTTGCAGACCACCGTGCTCACCGACGCGGCGGTAGCCAACGTTTCGCTCACCGGCTTCGATCTCGACTTCCTGAACACGACTTCGGCCGCCAGGCGATACGCGCTCCTGATCGTCGAGTCGATCGAGCCGGAGCTCATCTCAGGGAGCGCCGCCGGCGCTGCGACTGTGGCGGGCACGCTCTCCGCGAAGCTGCTCCTCGAGGGCAGCTCGGCCGGCAGCGCGGCCGTCTCCGGGGCGATCGCTGGCCAGGCTGCGCTGGCCGGCGCTGCTGCCGGGCAGGCGGTTGTCTCCGGCACGCTGACAGGCCTGGCTCCGATCACGGCCACGTCTGCCGGCCAGGCCACCGTGGCCGGCACGCTGGTCGGGCGCGGCGCCCTGGTCGCCACGTCCGCCGGTGTCGCCGTGGTGGCTGGCACGCTGGTCGATGGGACGACCACCTCGCCCATCGTCGGCGAGGCAGCCGGGCAGGCCACGGCCCAGGGCGAGCTCACGGCCCGAGGGGCGCTCCAGGGCGCGACGTCTGGCTCCGCAGCGACCGCTGGCACCCTGGCGGCTCTGGGCGCGCTGGCGGGGGCCTCTGGCGGCTCCGCTGCCGTGGCCGGGGATCTCGTCGCCCGCGCCGTGCTCGTGGGCGAGGCGGCTGGGGCCGCGGTCGTGGCTGGCACGCTCGAGGCCCAGGGCGAGCTCGAAGCAGCAGCGGCAGGCGCGGCCGTCGTCAGCGGCACGCTCGTCGACGCGACCGAGGGGCAGATCGCAGGCACGGCTGCCGGGCAGGCGACCGTCAGCGGCACGCTCGTCTCTGAGGGCGTGCTGGCAGGCGCTGCGCTGGGCGCTGCCGTGGTCGTCGGCGCTCTGTCTGGCCGGACCCAGCTCGAGGGCTCCACCAGCGGCCTGAGCGTCGTCGCGCCGGCCACGCTGCTCGGCCTGGGCGAGCTCGATGGCCAGGCGGACGGCCTGGCCGCCCTGTCGGGCACGCTCGACGCCCGCGTTGGCGGAAACGCCCTGGGCTTCGCCGTCGTCGTCGGCACACTCACGGCCCAGGGCGAGCTCGAGGGCGCCGTCTTCGGGCTGGCGACCGTCTCCGGCCTCGCCGAGCCGTCGGGCCAGGGCTGCTTTGAGAG
>Ga0164311_10000408_pt1 | contig 18484 bp, 18 predicted proteins | sample GuaBasSedimGuay2_FD_121796 | JGI IMG/M metagenome (GOLD analysis project Ga0164311, IMG submission 121796) | Subseafloor sediment microbial communities from Guaymas Basin, Gulf of California, Mexico - Guay2, Core 4569-9, 9-12 cm | ecosystem: Environmental > Aquatic > Marine > Hydrothermal vents... | reverse complement strand
GTGTAAAATATGTGTTAGTTTCAAGGTCGTTGATAGCTAAGGTAATCGATGAAAAGGTGAAAGAAAAATATCTTAAAGTCTAAGCAGCCGGATTTGAAAGCTGTTTTAACAGAGATACCAAATATTTCATCCTCACGACTAGATATAATTTTGGTTTTTAGAATCAAACCTTTCCAGGAACACTAGTACACTGTATACGCATTAAACCTCAATTTTTATGTCGATGGCTACTTGGTACCAGTTTGGGCCTGTTCCGCGAACAACTCTTCCAAAAGCCAAGTTATAGTTTATTCCTAACTCCTCAAATTTTTTTATAAGCTTCAACTTCGCCTTTTCTATTGGATTCTCATCTTTTTTGGCGTGTTCAAATGAATAATAATGTATCCATCCTCCTTTGAGTTTTAGAGCTTGAATTGCAGTTTCTAGAAACTCGTAAGCTTTTTCCGGGAGCGGCATTAGGACTCTGTCGGCAATTTTTGATAGGTTTTTCTCTATGACTTCTTTTGCATCTCCGAGAATCGGGACAATTTTATTCTCAACCTTGTTTAGTCGTATATTCTCTTCCATGTATTCCACGGCGTGGGGGTTGATATCTATTGAAAATATTTTTTCAGCCTCTGAATGCTTAGCGATAATTATCGAGTAGCAGCCTACCCCGGCGAACATGTTTATTATGATTTCTTTCGGCTGAACCAACTTTGCTATTCGCATGCGTTCATAGGAGAGTCTAGGTGAAAAATAGCATTTCTTCAAGTCAACCTTGAATAGACATCCATACTCCCTATAAACGGTTTCAGAACGTTTCTCTCCGGCAACCCACTCTAGCTCTCTAAGCCTAAAATCTCCGGAAACAGGACTTGTCTGCGCCCAAACAGACCGGACATTCTTATGAACATTCATAATAGCCTCCGCGACAAGCTTTTTGTACTGCATGGCTTCTTCAGGCAGTCTTATAACGGCTATATCTCCGATAATATCGAATGAACGGTAAATCAGCCTCAAATGTTCGTCTGGAATTTTCCCGGCGAGATAATCTTTAATGTTTCCTTTCAGACCTATTCACCAGCCGCCCAGCCAAGATATTATGGAAAGTCTTAAATTAAAGTAGTCTATGCTCAATTCTGGAGATGCCTATGACAGAGGAGAAAGTAAGTCTAGTCTACGAATGCGTCCGATGTGGAGCAAAGATCACCACCGAGGAGCTTGAACTTCGAGGAGGAGCAATAAAGTGCACTCATTGCGGCTACAGAGTATTAAAGAAGATAAGACCACCTATCGTAAAAAGAGTGAAAGCCATTTAGGATTTTAATTCCTATTTAATCTTGTCTAGAAGATTTCTTTTTCGCCTATTTTACGAAGAGCTCGCCCCCTAAGCTTTATTGCAGGCCCAACAGCTTCTTCAGGGGTTTTTTCAACGGTTCTTCTCTTCACTGTTTCGCCGCATATTCCGCCCGGCAATAATCTACGTTTGATGCATGTTGCATAGCTGCAGTTTGCTACATTGCATTCTTCATCCGTCCACCGGCACCAAACTTTGTTTCCGCGGAAAATTGCAGCGTTTTTCGCGCATCTAAACAATTTGCATTTTGGAAAACAACGCTTAACGGCCAATTTTAATCACAACCCTCAAGCGCGAAAACCTTTCGATTTCCTCAAGCAATAGCTACACTTTTCAAGGTTATTAAACTTTTTCCTTACTAATCCATTTTTTAGCTAAACTTCTGTAAGCCATAACTATTATGAATATAGCCACAACGATGATAATAGCCAACATAGTCGCGAAAACATAGGTTTCGATTAGAATTCCGAAGAAGTTTACGTGAGCAGCATCCTTTAGGATTATCGTTGCTCCCGATTTGTCTAGATAGATGGTTTCCTTCAGATATGGCGTCTGGCTTCCAGACAAGAAAACATACACTGTATATTTGCCGCCGATCATGTCTTCGAACATGAATTCGCCGCTTCCAGCTCTTTCAAATGAAAGACCGTCTGAAGCCCTTTCCATTTTTATGCTAACTTCTGGAAGGCTATTACCAAAGAAGTCTACAACTTTTATGGTGACATTTAAGCCTAAAAGATTACACTTAATATTCACTTCAACCGTTTCGTTTTGGGTTGTAAGTTCAACCTTAGTTTCATTAACCAAAACTTCATTGGAGTCTACACGTTTGTAAATTCTAAGCTTATACCAGCCAAACGTCAAATCAAGAGTAACAATACCGTCTTGATTGCTTTCGCCCTCATCGGTAGGCACGGCGGTTCCGCTGGTCCATTCGTAAGCTCTGACAATTAAGCCTTGAGCCGGATTATCTGCGTAATCAAAGATTCTTACAGTTAATTTTTTGGCGGGATAAGTAATATTTAGAGTGTACACTGCTTGTTCAGGAAGCTGCGTGAATACTGTTGTAGTGTTGAAAAGTGCGTCATACTTGTAGGCTTCGACAGAATAGCTCATATTTACAAAAACGTTTTCAAACGTAGCCGTTCCATTAAGGCTCGTTTCCTCAGTGAACGTTAAACTTCTGTTCTCATCATTAACTGCTGTGTAATTACAGGAAAGTTTTACCTTAACAAAAGGTACGCCTTCACCTGTCCTTTCATTTATCACCGATATACTTAACGTTGAAAGCAGCACTTGCAAAGTTATATTTTCATTTTCTATTCCGCTTGTGGTGAAGTTTCCTTCTCCTACAAATCTTTCATTGTAAAATGCTCTCCACGTATAGTTGCCCATTTCAAGATTTACCATCGTACTTCCATCTTCATTCGTGGTCTCATTGTAGAGGCTAGTTTTGTTTTCAGAGATTTCCAACGCCACTGAAGGCACGGGTTTCCCGCTCAAATTCACAGTTGTGATGTTAACGGTAAAGCCTGGAATCGTGAAGTTTTGTATATCCTGATATTCCTTTGTGTTGTTTATCCATAATGAGTAGATGCCCATAGGTGCATTCATAGGAACAGTCCAGTTACAGTCTACAACTCCAGAAGGGTCTGCGGTTGTATTGAAGCTTTCTAAATGGCCGTTGGGAAACTTTACATTTATGGTTACATTCTCGCTTGGTTGATATCCAATTGCACGAATCTTAACTATATCGCCTCTATGGTATTCTGTTAGTTCAGTTATTCCTACAGTAAAGCTTGTTTCAGCCAGAGTTTCGTTCAGTTTTACAGTGTATACTCCGGTGAAGTTTGTGGTTAAAGTCCCTAAAAAGTTCACTGGATAGGTTACATTTCCCTTCGCATATCCGCTGCTGTTGGTTAACAGCTCTATCATTCTATAGCTTGTTTCATTCTGGAATGTAACCGTCATGTTCAGGGAGTAAGTCGAACTGTTTTCTCCTCCCTTTATTGTTACAGAAATCGTTACATTGTCTCCTTCCACAAACTGGTACGGCTCTTTAGGCGTATAAACATCTAAAATATAGGCAGTTTCTATCGTAAATTTAATTGATGGGCTTTTTGAGGATGCATTTACATCGAGAAGTGTAACGTTATAGACTCCGGCAGGCATATTTGGAACAACAAATTCTGTTTCAACTTTTCTCCCTTCGGCAGTTCCATTAGCCACCTCTTCCCCGTCAAAAAAAATTCGATAGAAGCCATTTTCTGTATCTATAGTTCCGTTAACACTTATTATTTCATCTACTTTGCCACTTTTCTTAGATAAAGCCAGTATGGGAGCTGGCTCGGCGCTAACATTCCATATCAAAACAGGAAGTAAAGTTGACAGAATAAGAAACGAAACAATCCATACACATGAGATTTTTTTAAGCTGCATTTTGCATCCTCTTTGAAGAGATTTAATGTTTGAACATTTCTAGTAAACGAATGTTTTAAATTTTATTCTTCCGGAATTGTTAACCCAAGCGGCGAAGCATATGATTGATGAAATTTTAGGTTTAGTAGAAGCGCATGAAAGGTGGCGGGAACCCAATGCCTAAACTTAATTCCCTCAGAGAACGTTATGAGTCAAGCTGTCAAGTCTTTACTTTCCTCAGATCTTGGACATAGATACACGTCAAGGCTGAATTTTTACGCGGGAACAAAATATATGGATGAAATAGAGCTGTACGGAGAAAGACTTGCAAAAGAAGTTTTTGGAGCAAAAACAGCAGACTTAAGGCCTTTATCCGGCCATATTGCTGACATGATTTTTCTCTCAACATTTACAAAGCCAAGCGACAAAATTTTGTGTGTTTCACCTGAGGATGGAGGGTATCCTGGGCTCTGGAATGAGGGATTAGCTGGACTTTTAAAATTAAAGACAATAGCATTTCCCTTTTCGAAGAATAGAATGAATATAGAAATTGAAAAGGCTAGACAGACGATTTTGCGTGAGAAACCTCGAATCGTAATCTTCGGCGCGAGCCTTATACTATTTCCTCATCCAGTTAGAGAGCTAAGTGAAGCAGCAAAAGAAATTGGAGCGGTTGTCGGCTATGATGGCTCTCATGTTTTAGGCCTAATTGCAGGAGGAGAATTCCAAAGTCCACTTCGCGAGGGAGCAGTAGCCCTTTTCGGCTCCACTCATAAAACCTTTTTTGGCCCTCAAGGCGGAATATTGCTGGCTGATGCTGAGCATGGCGAAAAAATGAAAGAATGTATATTCCCAAGATTTGTTGACAACGCCCATTGGAACCGCATAGCTGCGTTAACTTTGGCTTTGGCTGAAATGAAAAATTTTGGAAAAGAATACGCGAAACAGGTTGTTAGAAATGCAAAGCGACTTGCAGAGGCGATATCTGATCATGAGCTTCCAGTAATCTGTAAGGATTATGGCTTTACATGCTCCCATCAAGTCATAATGAACTTTGGAGATTTCGAGAGAAATAGAGCAGTTGCTGCCAGGCTTGAAAAAGCAAACATAATTGCTGATTGCGGCGTTAGGCTAGGAACATGCGAAGTTACACGAAGAGGAATGAAAGAGGCGGAAATGGAAAAGATAGCAGAATTCATTAAAAGAATTCTAGTTAATAGAGAACGGCCGGAAGAAGTTAAAAAAGAAGTAGTGAGATTCGTCGGAGAATTTCAAGAAATTCATTACTGCTTTAGCTAAGACTAGTTTTAACAAGAAATCTACTTGAAACGCACATTTTATGTTATAGTTTATCTTCTAATTAATTGAAAATGCAGATTAAACAAGGAGAACAGCTGGTTCCAGATGAACTTTTAAGTGCTTTACGTAGACAACAATATCACCTTGTTGGCAGACATTCAGCCGTGAAGCGCTGCAGATGGCTTTACGAAGCCTTAATAAACAATCGATTCTGCTATAAGCAGAAGTTTTATGGAATAAAGAGTCATCAATGCATTCAGATGTCTCCTACAGCATTTTACTGCACAATGCGTTGTCTATTCTGCTGGAGAGTTCAGTCAGGCGACCTAGGAATAAAATGGGAAGAGCTAAAGCTTCCAATGAGCTGGGATTCTCCAGAAGAAATAGTTGAAGGCTGCATCAGAGCGCAACTCCAGATTTTAAGCGGATATAAAGGCAATCCTAAAACGAATATGGAGAAGTATAAGGAGGCATTGAAGCCGAGACACGTTGCTATAAGCCTTGTAGGCGAGCCGACTTTATATGAACCATTAGGAGAGCTTATTCACGAATTTCATAAAAGGGGATTCACAACATTTCTGGTTTCTAATGGAACCTTGCCTGAAGCCCTTTCAAAGCTTAGCGAGGAACCAACACAACTATACATATCTATATACGGGCCGGACAAAAGAACCTTTGAGAATATAAGTCGTCCACAAGTTCCAAAAGCTTGGGAAAAAATAAATGAGACCCTAGAATTGCTTAGCAGCTTTAAATGCCCAACAGTTCTAAGGATAACTCTTGTAAGAAAATTGAATCTTAAGAAGCCGGAGCTCTACGCGAAACTTGTGGAGAAGGCTGCCCCGACTTATGTTGAACCTAAGGCTTACATGCACGTTGGCTTTTCTAGATTACGCCTAAAATATGAGAATATGCCTACACATAGGGAGATTGGAGAATTTGCCCAAAAATTGGCTGAGGAAACCGGATATAAAATAATAGATGAGTCGAAAACCAGCCGTGTTTTTCTATTAAGCCATCTTGAAAAGCCCATTAAGTTCAACCCTTGAGCAAATGTTTAAATAGAAGCCTCTACAAGTCTATGAGTTAAGTTTGTTGAGGTGGCATCTATGGTTAACGAAGGTAGAGGCAGACTGTTCAGAAGAAAAGACGGGAAATACCTAATTTACCTTCCAAAAGACCTAGCTGAGGACAGCATGTTCCCATTTAAGGGAGAGGAATCAGTCTACGTGAAAGTCAGCTTCAAACTAGGCGACGACAAGCTCCTCATTGAACGATGGAAGGAAAAGAAAAAGTAGAGATTAGCCCAAGCAACTAGCAATTAAATTCCCCGTCACTTTCTTAAAAGCTATTACTGCCTTTCATCTAAATTTTAGAAGATAATGAGATGAGTGAACTATGTCTTTAAAATCGTTGTTAAATAGTTTAGAGAAGGAACTTAAAGAAAGGGAAAAGATAAAGGAAGAAGTTCAAAAGATAATGCGGAAAGCAACTCAACTTTCAAAAAGGGCAATAGTCTTAACTCATCAGAAGGAGATAAAGGAAGCTAAAAAACTTCTAGAAGAGGCAAAGTCTCTTTTTGGAAAGCTTCGTAAAATCTGCGTGCAATATCCGGACATGTTCTATTCAGGAATTGTAAATGCGGCGTTTCAGGAGTATGCAGAAGCAAACATACTTATTGGAATTATAGAGAAGGAAGAATTTGTTTCTCCGGCTGAGATTGAGGTTCCGGTGATTGATTATATTCTTGGTCTAGCCGACGTTATTGGAGAGTTGAGGAGACAAGCGCTTGACGCGTTAAGGCATAGAAACTTGGCTTATGCGGAAAGATGCTTAAAAAATATGGAAATGATTTATCTTGAGCTCATGGCTATGGATGAAGGTTTCATTCTGGTTCCAGGACTGAGAAGAAAATGTGATGTTGCAAGGAGAATAATTGAGACTACTAGGGGAGAAATAACCGTTGAAGCTAGGCGTTCGTCCCTTGAAGAAGCCATAAGAAGACTTGAAGAAAAGCTTGGAAAATAGAGTTGAAAGACAAGGTTCCATCCGGCTTTTCTGTTCCAAAAGCCCGCCTAATTCAGCAGAAACTCTCAAAAAAAATAGTTAAGAGAGACACGTTTGATTTTTCAAGGCTTAAATATGTCGCGGGGGTTGACGTTGCATACATTGATGATATGGCCTTCGGCGCTGTTTCTGTCCATGAGTTTCCTTCACTTTCTCAAGTTGAAGTTAAAACGGCCATTGTGAAGATACATTTCCCATACATTCCAACATTGCTTTCTTTCAGAGAACTTCATCCCACCCTATCAGCCATAAAAAGGCTTGAGGTTCTTCCGGATGTTTTCATGGTTGATGGGCATGGTTTGGCTCATCCCTATCGGCTTGGCTTCGCAAGCCATTTAGGCGTAGTTCTAGAAAAACCAACCATCGGAGTTGCCAAGAATCTTCTTTGCGGAAGAGTTGAGGAAATCCCGAAGAAGGCTGGCGAATTTGCGTTAATAAAGGATGATGGCGAGGTTATCGGTGCAGTTTTGCTCGTTAAGGAAGGACAAAAGCCAATCTATGTGAGTATTGGACATATGATTTCGCTGGAAACCGCGATAAAAATTGTTCAAATCACCACTAAAGAATATAGGGTTCCAGAGCCTATTAGGGCAGCACATAGGGCTGCAAACGAGGCTAAAAGAAGATACATTACGCATGAACGAGATCAACAGTAAATTTCTTAACCGCGCATATACAGTATTAGACTTTTCTGGGATGAATGAAAATTGGATAAACGTTTAAGAAAGCTTATTGAAAGGATTAAAGATAAGTCTCTTCGCGAGAAGGTAATAGAGCTTCTTGAGAATCCAACCATAGAAATTGAAGGACAAAAGTTTTCTGGACTCCCATTAGAGACCTCTCCTGCTGGAATTTCTAGGCATCACTGCTATCCGGGCGGTTTTATCGAGCATGTATTGGCTTCTGCTGAAATAGCCTTGACTCTCTGCAGGATTGTAAGGAAAATTTACAAGGGAAAAGTTAATCAGGACTATGTTTTGGCCGGAGTAATTCTTCATGACATTTTTAAGCCCTTAACTTACATTGAAGGTGAGAATGGCGGTTATATGGCTTCTCCGCTTGGAGAAAAGCTTGACCATCTTACACTTGCAGTCGCCGAACTTATAAGGCGTGGTTTTCCGCTTGAAGTTGTCCATATTGTCTGCGCCCACCATGGATATGAGGCTGGACCGATTGGGCCGAAGACTGTTGAAGCCCTAATATGCCACCTAGCAGACGTAACTGATTCGAGACTAAACGGCGAAGCCCTAAGAGCAGCAAGATACCTAGCCCAGAAAGCGACAGGTGAAGAAATAGCCCAGTTAACACCTAAAGAGGCATTCGAAATATTGAGGGTTAAAGCCGAAAAAGGATGGGAAGAACTAAAAAGGCTACTAGAGAAAAAACAAAAATGATTCGTCGTTATAAAATTTCGTTAAAATGAAATCCTTTATATAGGTTGCATATTTTTCATTGACCTATGATTTCAATTATTGGTGCAGGCAGAGTTGGAAGCGCCGCGGCATTCAATATTTTACGCTATAGAATAAGTGATGTCGTTTTAGTTGATATATCCGAAAATTTGGCTGTTGGCGAAGCAAAAGATATGATGCAGGCGGCGCCAGCTTTAGAGTTTGACGGAAAAATTAGAGGGACAAGTGACTACAGCGATATAGAAGGCTCTGAACTTGTAATAGTTACTGCTGGCCGGGCGAGAAGGCCGGGAATGACGAGGCTTGAACTTATGAATGAAAACGCGAAGATAGTGCGCTCCATTGTAAAGGAAGTCATAAAGTATGCGCCTGACTGTAAGCTCATGATGGTTACAAATCCTGTCGATGTAATGACTTATGTAGCCTACAAGGAATCTGGATTTAAAAGAAACCGCGTTTTCGGAATGGGCAATCTCTTGGATACGATGCGTTTCCGCTCCTACATAGCTTCAGAACTGAATGTCTCCAGGGAGGATGTCCGCGCATTGGTTATAGGCGAACATGGCGACTCTATGGTTCCATTAGTTGAATACGCAAGTGTATCAGGCATACCAATAACGAAGCTACTAGACAAAGAGCAAATAGACAGAATAGTTAAGCTAACAGTTTCTTCGGGCGCAGAAGTAATTAAACTTAAAGGTTCAACAATATTTGCGCCGGCAGTCAACATAGCTATCATGGCAGACGCAGTGATAAAGGGCAGAAACAGAGTAATGAGCGTATCCACATATCTTCAAGGAGAATACGGCCTCTCGGACATTGCAATAGGCGTTCCAGTAATTCTCGGCAAAAATGGCATAGAAAAAATTCTAGAACTTGAATTATCTCCGGAATCAAGGAAACTTTTCGAAAAGTCAGCTTTAACAATAAAAAGGGCGATAGGAAAACTGGAAAGCTGATCACAATAGGGATAAAATTAGATTTGGTGGGCCTACCGCACTCAAGATCTCAATCACTGTTCAGTGGGGCCAGAGTCGTCATCGCCCACCAGAAAACTTGTTAATAAATTCATCAATAAAAACTTATAGCTCACTGACAACGCTGGAAATTCAATGTTTAGACACTTAAAGATTGTTCCATTAGCCTACGAGAGCCTTGGCGTACGTTCGATGAGCACGTTTGTTGAGACTCCAGACGTTAAAGTTTTACTTGATGCCGGAGTTTCGCTTGCCCCAAACCGATTTGGGTTTTCTCCCCATCCGCTAGAATACAAGGCTATCATGGAGGCTAGGAAAAGAATTTTGAAGGCTGCGGAAAAAGCCGACGTGATAACTGTCAGCCATTACCACTTCGACCATCACACACCCTCTTATACGGACTGGTGCTATAACTGGACAAACGCTGAAACCGCTAGGCAAATTTATGAGGGAAAACTTGTCCTGGCGAAAAGCTACAAGTCGAAGATAAATTTTAACCAACGTCGAAGAGGATGGATGTTCCTAAAAACTGGTGGAAGCCATGCGAAAGAGATTGAAATCGCGGACGGAAAAACCTTCAAATTCGGAAAAACAATCATAAAATTCTCCAAACCAGTCTTTCATGGCTCAGAGAATACTGCGCTGGGCTGGGTTCTGATGACCCTAATCAAGTACGGAGAGGAAAAGATGCTTTTTGCGCCTGATATTCAAGGACCCATGTGCAAAGAAACATTAAAGTTAATTCTTGAGGCCAAACCTAAACTCCTAATAGTTGGAGGCCCCCCAATTTACCTAGCCGATTTTAGAGTTAAAAAGGAGCATGTAGAAGCCGGAATAAAGAATCTGGAAATTTTGGCGGGAGAAATCCCAAACATCATACTTGAGCATCACCTGTTAAGGGATGAAAACTGGAAAAGCCACGTGGAAAATGTCTTTGAAGCTGCCCAAAAAAGAAATCATAAAATTTTCACAGCGGCCGAATTTGCTGGAAAAGAGAATATGTTTCTAGAAGCCATAAGGGACAAGCTTTACGAGAGGTATCCGCCGAGCCGCGAATTCGAAAAATGGTCAAAAACTCCGTTAAAAGAGAGGAAGCTTATTCCGCCTCCGCTCTAGAGAATATCCGAAATTATCTCGCAAACCTTCTCAAGGAATTCTCTGTCTTTAACAGTGAAGGCTGAAAGCTTGTGAGAGTCTATGTCGAGTTCGCCGATAAATTTGCCGTTTTTCATTATTGGCACGACTATTTCAGACTTAACCTTGGGGCTACAAGCGAGATAATTTGTCTCTTTTGAAACGTCTTGTACAACGACCGTTTCCTTAGTTTTTGCAGCCCTTCCACACACTCCTCTGCCGAAAGGAATTCTTATATGCTGTGTGGGCTCGCCTTCAAAAGGGCCTAAAACAAGCTCGTTTCCCTCCGCAAGGTAGAAACCTACCCAATTATAATGTGGAAAGTTTTCCCTCAACAACCTACAGACGCTTCTGAGCTTTTCATCTCTTCTTAAGTGGCTGTTGACTATTTCTCTGATTCTTTTGAGGAGTAAATCAAGATTTTCGCGTTTTGTCATAGACTATTTTTCCTCCAACAATAGTCATCAAAACCTTAATTTCTTTAATCTTTTCAAGCTCGATTTGGAATGGGTCTTCAGAAAGCACAACCATATCTGCAAGCTTTCCCTCCTCGATTGTTCCTTTAATGTTTTCCTCGAAAGAGGCGTAGGCAGCATTCACAGTATAAAGCCTTAAGGCCTGTTCAACCGTTAGCTTCTCCTCTAGATGCGGCTGTTTAGCCACGGCTGCCCAAACTCCAAGCAATGGCGAGATGGGCTCAACTGGACAGTCTGAGCCTGCACATACAATGATTCCCTCTTTTAAGAGAGTCTTGAATGGATAAGTCCATCGCGCCCTATCCTTTCCAAGCCTCTGCTCAATCCAGAAGTCTGAAACTATGAAGTGAGGCTGAACTGAAGCCACAACGCCTAAACGCTTCATTTTCTGAATTAAATCCATATTCAAAACTGAGGCGTGTTCTATTCTATGACGATGATCAATCCCCGGACTTTCTTGGAGAATCTTCTCGAAGGTTTGCAGCGCCATGTCTATTGCTCTATCTCCAATGGCATGAACAGCCAACTGCAAGCCCGCTTTGTGAACTCTCAAAAACAGCCTTTCCGCTTCTTCTTGGCTGTAGATTAGCATTCCGCTGGTTTCTGGATCGTCGCTGTAAGGCTTATGTAGGGCTGCTGTTCTTGCGCCTAGTGAGCCATCAAGCAAAATTTTAATCCCGCCTATTTTAAGCATTGAGTCGCCAAACCCTTGCATCAAGCCTAAACCTTCAATATGCTCCAAGAACTCAACTGGTATTAACAGATAAACCCTCAACGGAAGCCTACCTTCCCTTCGCAGTCGCTGAATAACCCGCATCTCAGTCGGAGAGTCAATTATCCAATGAACGCTCGTTAACCCAGCCTTAACGGCTTCTTGACACGCTTTGAAACAGAAATTCAAAATTTTATCCTCGTCCGCCTTCAGAATGTTCTTAAATATTAAGTCTAGGGCCTTTTCACGAATTATTCCAGTAGGCTCGCCAGTTAAGGGGTCTTTATCGATCTTTCCTCCCGGTGGAGGTGCGGTATCCTTGTTTATGCAAACCATTTCCATAGCCTTCGTATTTACAACGCATATATGCCCACAAACACGAATTAGAACAACTGGATTATTTGGCGCCGCATCATCTAAATCCCACCTCGTCGGCAGCCTCTTTTCAGCAAATTTCTCTTGGTCCCATCCTCGGCCAAAAATCCATGCTCCATGCGGAAGGCTTTCAGCCTTTTCCTTGACAAGCTCCTTAAGCTGAGCAATTGATGTTACATTTCTTAGGTCAAGCGTTGAAAGGTTTCTGCCAAATCCAGCCATATGAACATGACAGTCTGTCAGACCTGGTAGAACGGTTTTCCCATTAAGGTCTATTACCTCCGTTTCCGAACCGATAAATTTTGATGCTTCACTGTTTTCCCCTACATAGATTATTTTTTCTCCGAAAACTGCGACGGCTTGGGCTTCTGGCCTTTTAGGGTTTAAGGTGTAGATTCTTCCATTTAGAAGCACTAAACTGGCATTTATCATAATCTAGAATGCACAGTTAAAAGTAGATTAAGTTTATGGACGGCTTAAATCCAGTTTTGGCCTGGCTTCCGCTGGAGAATTATCCTCTTTTCATAGTTTCGCCTATTTCTTATTTTTGGCGGCTTCTTCTTTTTCGGAATAGGCTCTATTTTAGGCGTTTGTGAACGAACCTTTCCAGCTTTCGCCAATGAACCGTGGGTCGGCATATTCTAATCCCTCAACTAGTCTGATTAGAATTGTACATTTTAAAGTTTTCTGATTAAGCTAAAACCTTTAATGGAAAAGGGTTTATTTAACCGCCTTTTCAAATTGGATTTCGGATGAAAGTGAAAGCAGAGGCTTGCAGAGAAATCATCGAAAGGCTAATGCGGATACCCAATCCGTCCAGGGGAGACCTTAACAGAATAAAACTTGAAGCAGCCAGAAAATATGATTTAGACGGAATACCATCAAACGCCGAAATAATTAGCCTTTTGAAGCCGGAGGAAAAAGAGAAGCTTCTTCCAATTCTACGTAGAAAAGTTACTAGGACTATTTCAGGCGTAACCGTCATAGCCGTCATGACCCGGCCTTGGCCTTGTCCACAGAAAACTCCATGCGCCTACTGTCCAGGAGGACCGCCATACGGAGTCCCCCAAAGCTATACTGGACATGAACCAGCTGCCATGCGAGGCCTACAAAACCAGTTTGATCCCTACTTGCAAGTTAGGCATAGGATTAGGCAGCTTGAGGCTATAGGCCATACTGTCGACAAAATTGAGTTAATAGTTATGGGCGGAACCTTCCCGGCTACTCCGCTTGACTATCAGGAATGGTTCATTAAGAGATGTCTAGACGCAATTGCAGAGGTGAACTCTTCAAGCCTAGAAGAGGCGAAGAAGCTTGCTGAAACAAGCAAGCGACGTAACGTCGGCATTACTGTTGAGACTAGGCCGGACTGGGCTAAAGAAGAGCATGTAGACCATATGCTGAGCATGGGTGTAACCCGCGTGGAGCTGGGCGTACAAAACATTTACGACGACATTTACAGGCTTGTGAATCGCGGCCACACCGTTCAGGATGTTGTTGAGGCCACGCGGATATTGAAGGATTCAGGCTTGAAAGTTGTCTATCATATGATGCCGGGGCTGCCGGGCTCAAATTTTGAACGAGACCTAAAAGCCTTCAAGACTATTTTCTCTGATTCGCGTTTTAAGCCTGACATGCTTAAGATTTATCCATGCCTAGTTTTGAAGGGGACAAAAGCCTATGAATGGTGGCGGCAAGGCAAGTACAAGCCCTATACAACTGAGGAGGCTGCCAACCTAATAGTTGAGGTTAAGCGCATCATTCCACCTTGGATACGTATAATGAGGGTTCAACGAGACATACCCGCCCACCTAATTGAGGCTGGAGTTAAAAGAAGCGACTTACGCCAGCTTGTCCAGGAAAAGCTGAAAGAGCTTGGAATTAGATGTAAATGCATAAGATGCCGCGAAGTAGGCCACAGATGGCTGAAGGAAGGCGTAAAGCCAGACCCAGACCAAGTTAAGGTTTATGTCCACCGCGAGGAGGCCTCTGAAGGCATAGACCTATTCATTTCAGCTGAAGACAGAATAAACGACGTCTTAATTGGATATTTAAGGCTTAGAATCCCGTCAGAAAAGGCGCATAGACCAGAAATAAAGGAGAAGCCATCAGCCATAATCCGCGAACTCCACGTTTACGGCCCGCTCGTTCCAGTCGGCAAACACTTCGACAAGGCTTGGCAACACAAAGGCTACGGCGCAATCCTATTGGCCGAAGCCGAAAAAATAGCCAAAGAAGAATATGATAGGCGGAAAATTCTTGTTACAAGCGCGCTTGGAACAAAGATGTATTATATGCGATTCGGATACAAATATGACGGACCATACATGTCAAAGGAGTTGAAGAATTGAGCCAAGAAGAATTACAGGGCTATAAGGGAGTAGCCCTACAAGCCCTAAGGCAGGCCGGAGCCAAAATAGGCGACTTAATAAGAATAACAAAGAATGGCATAACATACGAGGGAATTCTTATTCCACGCTCAGAACTCGGCGACGACAAACACATCGTTATAAAATTGAAGAGCGGCTACAACATAGGTGTGCGAATAACACCTAACACCAAAATAGAGCGAATAGGCGAGGGAGCAAAACCCACATTTGCTGCACCGCCACCTCCGCCCAAAAAACCTGAACTTCCCAAAGTAACAATTATAAGCACTGGCGGAACCATAGCTAGCCGCGTCGATTACAGAACCGGCGCCGTAAGGCCAGCCTTAACAGCAAGCGACCTCTACAGTGTTGTTCCAGAGCTCGGAGACATAGCCGTTGTAGACGCTGAAATACTGTTTAGTCTCTACAGCGAAAACATAACGCCTGAACATTGGAGTGAAATGGCTAAATGCGCCGCCAAACATATCGAAAGGGGCGTTAATGGAGTTGTAATTGCGCATGGAACGGATACTATGGCTTATTCGGCTGCAGCTCTGAGCTTTGCTCTGCAAAACCTTCCAGTTCCAGTAATATTTGTTGGTTCTCAGCGTTCGGCAGACCGTCCAAGCTCAGATGCGGCCACAAACCTTATTGGGGCTGTAACGGCGGCTGCCTACGCTCCATTCGCTGAGGTAGGCTTGGCAATGCATGAGACAATATCCGATACATCAATAATAATTCATAGAGGAACAAAGGTTAGGAAGTGCCACACAAGCAGAAGGGACACCTTCAAGTCCGTAAACTCCAAACCTCTTGCCAGGATAGAAGGCGGAAAGATAGAAATGCTGGTGGAAGATTACGCAAAGCGAGATTCAAGTCGAAAACTTGTTTTAAAGCCTGAATTCAGCGAGAAAGTTGCCTTGATAAAATTTTATCCCGGAATGAATCCAGCAGTAATTGACTGGTATGTCGATAATAACTATAAAGGAATAGTTCTCGAAGGGACGGGCCTGGGGCATGTTGGGAGATACTGCTTTGATTCCATAAGGAGAGCCATTAAAAACGGCGTTTTGGTCACCATGACCTCGCAATGTATTTGGGGAAGAATTAACATGAACGTCTATGATCAGGGTAGGGACTTGTTGGCGTTGGGCGTGATTCCGCTTGAGGATATGCTTCCCGAAACCGCTCTAGTCAAGCTTATGTGGATTTTCGGTCAAACAGACAGCCTAGAAGAGGCTGAAAGGCTTCTTAGAATGAACCTTGCGCATGAATATTCTGAAAGGACAATTTATGAGTGAATTGGGGAGATAAAATTGGAGATTGATTATGCTGAAGTCGGCCTTAAAGTCGGCTTAGAAATTCATCAACAATTGGATACTCGACACAAGCTTTTCTGCAATTGCAAACCCGAACTTTTCAAGGAAGAGCCAAAAATAACCTTTCTTCGTAGATTGAGACCCACCCAAAGCGAACTCGGTCAAATAGATCCAGCAGCATACTTCGAATTCCAAAAAGGAACAAGGATACTCTACGAGGCAAACGAGGCGACATCATGTCTTGTCGAGATGGATGAGGAGCCCCCTCATAGCCTAAACATGGAAGCTGTCGAAATAGCGCTCATAGTCGCTCTAATGCTAAATGCAAAGCCAGTAGACGAAATCCACGTCATGAGAAAGACGGTAATAGATGGTTCCAACACAACTGGGTTCCAGAGAACATGCATAGTAGCCCTAAACGGCGAATTAGATGTTAAGGGGAAGAAGGTTCCCATACAGCATATTGCAGTTGAAGAGGATGCCGCCAGAATAATGGGAAGGGAAAGCTCGACGGTTCGCTATCGCATTGATAGACTTGGAATTCCCCTAATCGAAGTTACAACCGGTCCGGTGATTTATTCTCCGAAGGAAGCGGAAGAGGTAGCCTATGCAATTGGAAGAATTCTGCGGGCAACCGGAAAGGTGAAGAGGGGACTAGGAACCATAAGACAGGATCTAAACATTTCAATAGAGCAGGGCGCCATAATCGAGATTAAGGGAGTCCAAGAACTAGAACTTCTACCAGTCGTAATCGAAAATGAGGTTAGACGGCAACTAAGCCTGCTGAAAATAAGGGATGAACTTAAAGCCCGCGGACTAAAAGAAGAAAATATAAAAGAAGAATTTACTGATGTAACCGAAATCTTCAAGGAAACAAAATGTAAGGTTATCAGAAAGGCTATAGAACAAGGAAAGAATGTCTTTGCTGTTAAACTGCCAAGGTTTGCCGGCTTGTTAAAGCTTGAACTTGCGCCTGGCATGAGGCTTGGAAAGGAAATGGCTGACCGCGCCAAATTCTGGGGACGCGTAGGCGGAATATTCCACACAGATGAGCTTCCGGCCTACGGAATAACAGCTGAAGAAGTTGAGAGGCTGCGTTTGACAGTTAAGGCTGAGGAAAACGACGTCGTTGTTTTTGTGGCTGATTCCGAAGAAAATGCCATAGACGCCTTAAAGGCCGTTGTTGAAAGGGCTAAAGAGACAATACGCGGAGTTCCAGAAGAAACTAGAGCTGCAAATCCGGATGGTTCAACCCGATATATGAGGCCTAGACCCGGCGCGGCGAGAATGTATCCTGAAACAGACGTTCCGCCAATACAGCTCAGCCAAGAATACATTGAAAAATTGAAGTCGAAGCTTCCAGAGCTTCCTGAACAGAAGCTTGAGCGTTTAATGAAGGATTATGGGCTGAATCGAAAACTTGCAAGCCAAGTTTTGGATTCAGAATATTCTGAACTCTTCGAGGTAATCGTTAAAGAAAGCGGTGTTGCGCCAACAGTTGTTGCAACTACCTTAACCGAGATTATGAAGGCGTTGAAACGTGACGGAGTTGAAGTTTGGAAGGTATCAGATGAAAAACTTCTTGAACTCTTCAGATTTGTTGGCGCTGGAAAGCTTGCTAAGGAGGCAATTCCAGATGTTATTACTTGGCTTTCGAAAAATGAGGGAAAAAGCGTTGAAGAAGCCGTCAAAAGTTTAGGATTATCCATGCTTTCAGATGAAGAAATCAAACGTGTAGTTAAGGAAACCATTGAAAAAAACATAGAAATTGTTAAACAGCGCGGTAAGGGAGCGTTCGGCCCGTTGATGGGAAGGATAATGCAAAAATATAGGGGAAGAGTTAACGCAGAGAAAGTCAGTAAACTACTTAGGAGGTATCTTGAAAACTTCGCTTGAACTTCGAAGCCATAGGCTTGCTTATACTAAATTTTAAATGCTTAAAGCTATGAATTGTTGTTGTGATTAACTTGCCGAAGAGAGACGTTAAGGCTAAAGATTCTGAAGAAGCAGATAAATCTCCTTTTTCGTTTAGGGTTCGAGTAGGAGAGCACGAAGTCGAAATATGCGGAGAACGCCAAGAAGTTTTACAAACTATTGAGAAACTTCCTGAACTACTGAAAAATGTTTCAGATGCATTTAAGACAATGCGGGTTAAGGCCACAGTTGTAAATGTCACTACGCCGAAAGAGGAAGCAGCGAAGACTAAAGGCATTCCGCTTCCATACCCAAAAATTTCGAAGGCTGAAAGCTGTAGCAAGGCAATTTTACAGCTTTTGGAATCAGACTGGGGAAGATGGCGGCCAAGAACATTAAGGGAACTTTCAGAAGCCCTAGAAGCAAATGCGATTCATTATCCAACCTCAACCATTTCAGGAGTCCTTAACAGACTTGTAAAAAGAGGATTTATAAGAAGATGGAAAACGGATGAAGGATACGTTTACATACTCGCAGAAAAGGAGGAAGTCTAAATGGGAAAGATAAGGACTAGAATTAAGGCTCCTTTCGGAGAAATAGTCTTGGAAGGCGAAAGCCCAAAGGAAATACTTGAAATTTTAGGTTCAATCCCAGAAAATTTCATAGAGGAAGT
>Ga0164311_10000407_pt1 | contig 18505 bp, 17 predicted proteins | sample GuaBasSedimGuay2_FD_121796 | JGI IMG/M metagenome (GOLD analysis project Ga0164311, IMG submission 121796) | Subseafloor sediment microbial communities from Guaymas Basin, Gulf of California, Mexico - Guay2, Core 4569-9, 9-12 cm | ecosystem: Environmental > Aquatic > Marine > Hydrothermal vents... | reverse complement strand
CCTATAAAGGAAAGAAAGGTCTCTAAGATGAAGAAGACAAGAATTGTAGCCGTCTTGAGTGGGAAGTGGAAAGTTTCAAGACTTGATCCGAATTGTTTACTGTTAGACTACTGTCAGTACTCTCTAGGAGACTCGTGGAGCTCTAGAGTTCCAGTCTGGAAGGCGCACAGGGAACTCACGAAGCATATAGGAAAGAGGGCTAAGGTTAGATTCACGTTTAAGGTTAACTGTTCTCCTGATAAAATTAGAGACGTATACCTAGTTCTAGAAACACCCAAGGTATTTGAGATAAAGGTTAACGGAGTAAGAGTGAGCTCAAGAGATGAAGGGTGGTGGATAGACACAGCTTTTCGAAAGATACCAATAAGAGGGCTACTTAGGCAGGGCCTTAATACAATAGAGCTGAGCTTTGTAGTGAATCAAGGAATAGAACTTGAGAACTGTTACATAATAGGGAATTTCTCTGTATTCGAAGCTGGATCTATCTTTTACATAGACGAGGAAAAAGAGGAAGTTGATCCCTTTAATTTAGTTGAAGAGGGATATCCATTCTATGCTGGTAGAATGTTACTGTCTAAGGAGCTTAATATTGACGCTACTTTAGACCACGAATATTATCTTACCTTAAGGTCTCTTTCTAGTATTGTGACAAGAGTCAAGATTAATGGAAAAGAAGTAGGAGTAATTTGCTGGCCACCTCACCGGGTGAAGCTAAGTGGTAGCCTTCAAAAAGGTTCAAATAGAGTCGAAATTGAGTTAGTAACGAGTCTCAGAAACTTGTTAGGTCCTCACCATCATGTTGCTGGGGAACTAATAGCAGTAGGTGGAAGCGAGTTTACTGATGAAGAACACTGGACAGATGAGTATCATTTCGTAAGGGTAGGTTTTAGAGAGGCTGTGATAGAAGAAGAGATTTAGAACCTTTCATAGTTCTTTCAATAACTCTATCATTATTGCTCATTACCAATTTTGATCAGGTTTAGAGTTCATTACAAACCTTACTAATCTCTGCTATAAGTAAGGAAAGTGTTATATAATTTACAAGAGGAAGCTTATCATGGCTTTAGAATTCCTAGATATAGCTGGTAGAGCTATTGAAGAAGCCCTTAAGTTAGGAGCTGAGTACGCCGACGTGCGCTTCGAGCAGAGAATTGCGACACAGATCTCGGTTAGGAGGGGGTATGTTGAGTCATCTGGCATCGACTCAGTGAGAGGCTTTGGCACGAGAGTGTTGGTTGACGGATCATGGGGCTTCTCTTCAGTAAATGAAACGACTAAAGAAGCAGTATTTGAGGCAGTCAGAAATGCTATCAAATTAGCTAAAACCTCTTCGCCTGTTAGGAGTAAGAGGGTCAAATTAGCTGATGTAGAAGCATGTAGAGATCACGTAGTCGCTAAGGTTGGTGTGAAGCTGGACGAAGTATCAATAGAAGAGAAGGTTAAGGAAGTGCTAGAAGCTGATAAGGTTCTCAGGTCTTATAGCCCATTAATAAAGGACAATAGAGTAATATATAATGACCAGACGTTTCTCAAGGCCTTCATTAGCAGTGAAGGGGCTAATATAATTATAGAGGGTTACAGAATCTACGTGCGCGTTTACGCTAATGCTGAGGAAGCAGGAGTACTCTCACCAGCCTATGAATCGATCGGGGGGGTCAAAGGCTTCGAGGTATTGAAGCAAGGTGAGCACTTGAAAGTGGCAGAGAGGGTGGCTGAGAGAGCTGTGAAGTTATTGAGAGCTAGAGTTCCTAAGGGAGGAATTGCTACTGTAATACTGGACAATAAGATATTAGCCTTAATAGTGCATGAGGCTTTCGGTCATACGGCTGAAGCAGACTTAGTTCTCACTGGCACTGTACTGACGAATAAAGTCGGACAGAAGGTAGTTTCTGAACTAATTACAATAGTTGATGATCCAGAGCCGATGAACGCTAATGGCTGGACTCCCTACGATGATGAAGGAGTTAAAGCTAGGAAGGTCTTCATAGTGGAGAACGGAATCTTGAAGGAATACATGCAGACTAGGGAAACAGCAGCAGCTATGGGAATGAAGCCCACAGGGAACGCCAGGGCTCAATCTTATGCTCACCCCCCAATAGTCAGAATGAGGAATACCTATATGCTACCCAGAGACTGGAAGCCTGAGGAAATAATCAAGGAGACTAAAGAAGGCTACTACTTGAAAGGGGCCATGGGAGGCCAAGCAGATGCTAACGGAGAGTTCATGTTCAGTGTACAGGAAGCTTGGAGGATAGAGAAGGGAGAGCTTAAGGAGCCATACAAGGGAGTGACTGTCTCCGGTAATGCGCTAAATGTCTTAAGTAGTGTTGATGCAGTCGGAAATGACTTAGTCATAGGATTTCCAGGAACTTGCGGCAAGTTCCAGGCAGTTCCAGTAGATGGTGGAGGTCCTCATATAAGATGTAAAATTAGGATAGGTGGTAGATAATGTTAGATATAGTTGAGAAGGCTATAAAGGAAGCCCTTAAAGAGGGGGCTACTGAAGCTCACGCTACATTAAGACGAAGCAGGGTATGTGAAGTAGAACTGGAATCAGACAGTATTTCGAGAACACGTTGGTCCAGCTCACGAATCTTGACGATCTACGCGATAGTGGGTAAGAGAATAGCCCGTTCCTCTACCAGAGACCTTAGCGAGAGGGGTATAAGGAAAGCAGTAACGAGCGCTGTTAAAATGGCTAGAGTCTCCACTGAGAATCCGCTCTGGAGTGGACTTCCTCATCCGAAGCCTTATCCCGATGTCGAAGATATCTACGATAGTAGGATAGAATCTCTTGATGTTTCTGAAGTAGTTGAAATGGCCAAGGTAGCTCTACAAGAGGTTAAGGAGTATGACATACGGGTGTTAGTGATGCAGGGTAGGGTCTCAGCAGGTTCATCTGAAATTTACATTGCTAATAGTAACGGTATACTGACTAGTGACAAACGCACAAGCTTAAGTGCCATCGTAGTGACGGTAGCCAAGGAGGCTGGGGAGATTGGTAGCTTCGCTCATGAATATCAAGTCTCAAGAAAGCTCGACATAGATGTCGGCGAGATCTCCAGAAAGGCGGCAAGAAAAGCGCTAGAATCATTAGGAGCGAAGTCTATTAGGAGCTTTAGAGGCTCAGTAATATTCGACTTTGAAGTTTCATCCTTAATCTTCGCTTCATTAGCTCAAGCCTATAATGGAGATAATGTATGGAAGGGAAGCAGTCCATTCAAAAATAAGCTAGGAGATAAGGTAGCAGTGGAAGAGCTAACAGTAGAGGATAATGGAATAATGCCTAGTGGAATTGCTTCTTCAAAATTTGATGGTGAAGGATCCCCACGACAGAGAACTTTGATCATAGAGCATGGAATATTGAAGAACTTCATAAATAACACGTACACTGCGAACATATTAGAAATGGAGCCTACTGGTAATGCCGCAACGATACTCTCAGTCTCTCCAGCCAATACTGTAGTGAAGCCAGGGACTTACAAGTTAGACGAAATGGTGGAAGAAGTCAAAAGAGGTCTCTTAGTAAGGAGATTCTCAGGTATTATCAAGTTTCAAGATGGTATAGTCTCGGGAGTCGCTAAGCAATCCTTCCTAATAGAAAGAGGGGAAATAGTTCATCCAGTTAAGGAGTGCATGATCTCTGGAAACCTCTATGAGATGCTTAATAACATCAGCGCTATTAGTAAGGACGTCGAAGTCAAGGGCATATTCGTGGTACCAGCGCTAAGAGTAGAAAATATTTCAATAGTAGGCAAGTGAGTTACTGAGCGCCTAAGAGTGGAAGAACGTTGACTGCCTAAGTAACCTATAGTATAGTTTATTAGAGATCATGGAAACCTCCCTCACTATCCATTAGGATGAAGGCTATGAAATGAGAATAAGCCATAAAGGAGTGAGTTCTTTTCAATAGATTTCTGAGCTAGAATAATATGCACTCGAGCTTGCGCACTTACTTAAGTGAGAGATAAGCTTACTTACCTGAACTGCTTACTATAAGCGGTCTACAGGTTGACTGAAGAGCAAAGTATATAATTAGCTAGGGTAAGTGACCTTGAGACGATCCGAAGAGTCAATGGTTTCAGTTATATCATTTGACTTAAATGGAACTCTCGTCGATAGATATTATGCTGACTACTTTTGGCTTGAGCTAATTCCACAAATTTATGCCGAAGAACATGGAGTGAGTTTTGAAGAGGCCTACTCTTATGTGATCTCTGAATACGACAGGATAGGGCCTGATAATATCAACTGGTATCTACCAGAATATTGGATAAGACACTTTCATCTAAATGTCAGCTTGGAGGAACTAATAGAGAGGACTCTAAGCAAAGTTATGATTTATCCCGAAGTTCCGGAGGTTCTTAGAGAACTAGGCAGGGACTTTATACTTGTGATATCCTCAAATACTTCCATCGAGTTTATTGACGCCATTCTCGAGAAGATATATGCGGAAGTAGGCTATAGAGTCTTCAGCAGAGTCTTCTCTTGTGTCACAGATATGTATTTACCGAGGAAAGAGGTGCGTTTCTATGAGTATGTATATCGCTCGCTCCAAGTACCTCCTCATAGTATTTTACATGTTGGCGATGATCTGAAATATGACTATGAGATTCCGAGGAGCGTTGGAATGAGGGCCTATCTTGTCGATAGGAGGGGAGAATTAGATCCGTCTCTCCAGGTAGCCTTGATTAGGAATCTGAAAGAATTGCCCAAGCTACTATCAACTATCTAGCTGTGAAATACTTAACCAATATCAGAACAGCTATTAATACTACTAGAACTAAGAAGATGGTAGCATACTCGGGTTTAGGACTAAATACTCTAGAATCTCCAGATTCTCCTGGGACAACTAATAGTCCTGTTTTTATCAACTTCCCATTAATAATTATGTGAACCTTGTAAGTACCCCCCTCTAGCTTCCCAAGATCAAACTCTCTTTCCTCAACATGAACTTCAACGCTTGCACTTCTGACGCCCTTAAGCTTATACATTTCAGCTTCAATGTAGAATTCGTTATTACGAACTTTAACTCCGGTCCAGTTTACTATGAGTTCTTCATCTTGGGCTAGCTTCACGGTTATCTTGACCTTAATCTTAGTGAGATGCATAACTTCATCAACCAACTCCTCAATAACTACATCATCAGGAGAAGGAACTACTTTAATTAATCTTCCAGTAGGTTGTAGTATCACAGAGCCTGTGTAAGAAGTGTAAACTATTATAATAGCCGCCAATATTGCTACAAATTGTCTCATCAGAGTACTAACTCACGCTATGAAATATATAGTTATTCTAAATTAACGTTTATGAGAGTATGAATACTAAGGAGTACGACTTGATATGTGTAGGAGAAGCAATAGTTGATATGATACCTATAAATCACTTCACATACAAGGCTGCTTTTGGAGGAGCGCCCATGAATACAGCAATAGCAGCCTCTAGGCTAGGACTCAAGGTAGGTGTGCTAACCTCTGTAGGAATTGATGCCTTTGGGGACTTCCTGACCAATACTCTAAAGAGTCATAAGGTTGATGTGAGCAGAGTCAAGAGAGCGCCTTATAGGACTACCTTAGCCGTAGTAGTCAAACTCCCAAGAGGCGAGAGAGAGTTCTTCTTTTACAGAAAACCCTGGAGTTTAAGCGCTGACACTGAACTGACCCTGAATGAACAAGACCTAGAATATGCCTCTAGTGCTGAAGTAGTTCACATATCAGGCTTCATATTCTCTCAAGAACCTGCTAGAAGCAATGTCCTTAAGCTACTCGATTATGTTAAGGGAAGAGGTGTGCTAGTATCATTTGATCCTACATATAGGTCAGATGTCTGGTCGAGCGTCGAGGAGACCAAAGAAGTATATGAACAGGTTCTCAGAAAAGTTGACTTCCTCTTACTAACCCTACGAGAGTGTGAAGTTCTCTTTGGAACATCCTCTGTAGAAGATGTGATTAGGATTGTGAGACGATCAAGGATAAGGCTATTAGGGATAAAGATGGGTAGAAGGGGAGGAGTTATAACGGACTTTAAGAGAGCTGTCTACATGCCCGCTTATGAAGACGTAGAAGTTAAGGATACAGTGGGAGCGGGTGATGCTTGGAATGCAGCCATAATCTATTCGCAGAAAGCGGGATTTAGCCTAGAGGAGGCAATAAACTTTGCTCATGCGACAGCAGTCATCAAGTGCATGTATGTGGGCGCGATAGTTGGCTTACCAACATACAAGGAGGCCGTAGAGTTCATGAGAGCTAAAGGCAAGCTGCCATACAAGGAGCTTGAGATATAAATGTCTCCCTACCTTAGCAATATCATGTGCTAATGGGAACAGGATATGTAGTGATGAAGCTCAAACATATTTAAGTATAGTAAGGATGTAGTTACCATGACTCGAAGAGCTATTTTCCTACTCTTACTACTATCATTAGCTCTGACTAGCTATGCTGTACCAATATCAACGTTGTTACAACCTAAGAAGACTATACTCTCGAGCTCTGGTATTATATTATGTAGTCGTGTAGAAGGGTATGGAAAGTTCACTCCTAAAGAGAACCTAGTGATTAAGGCTGGTGAGAGAGTTTACTTTTATAACCAAATTGAACTCAAAGCTACTAAGGTCAATAATACGTATAAGGTTCACGTGACGTGGGTTCTCACTATATACGACCCTTTCGGTAGGCTCGATTATAATTCATCAACTTCAACCGGCTTAAGGAGTGCTAGTGAGGAGAGAGTCAAGTGGTGTGCTTGGTTCTTCTGGAGATCTTCTAAGAGTACATTGGAGGGTAAGTATAAAGTAGTCCTCAAGATTATAGACGAACTCTCTGGAGATAGTCTAGTTCACGAAATCAATTTCGACATTGTTGGAGGATTGCCGAAAACCCTTAGGTATGATGTAAACATCACTATTACACTTCATAATAAGTTAAGGAAAAGCGCTACTGTGACTAAGCTCTTCATAGTAACCATACCGACAAAAGAGCCTTATCAAAGAATTACATGGGGTCCTGAGTTTAGTATTGAGCCATCTAGCTACATAACAGATCCCTACGGCAACAGATACGCAGTTTTCGAGAACTTGAAGATCCCTTCGGGAGTTAATCTAACTATTGTCATAAGATATGTGATTATGGTTTACGTAACCTTTTATAAGTGGATCGATGTTACACTCGAAGATCTGAAGAATTTATCGCCTGACTTGCTCCAGTATACTAGGCCCGAGGAGTATATAGAGTCTGATGCTGAGGAGATAGTTGAAGAGGCTAACAGGATTGCATCGAAGACAAACAATGTGTATGAACTTTGTGCCTTGATAGCTAACTTTACGTCAAATTATGTGAAGTACACTCTAGGTATTAACTATGATAAGGGGGCTCTGTGGGTTTACAAGAATAGAAAAGGAAAATGTGGTCACTTTGCTAGACTCTATGTAGCCCTTGCCAGAGCCCTTGGAATACCAGCTAAGACGGCTTATGGTCTCGGGTTCTTAAGTATAGAGTTCGGTAAGATACACATAGAAGATAGTACTCATAGTTGGGTGCTGGTCTATATTCCGGGTCATGGGTGGGTCCCAGTAGAACCACAACACGGCTATAATGAGTTCGGGTTAGCCCCATATTATCATATCTTGATGGCATCGAACTGGTACAGACAAGTAGAAGTAAATGGATATAGGTTTAGGGTCAAAGCCTATGCGTGTTTTTCTGAAGGTGACATATCGATCTCCATGGTGACGAGATATAAGGTAACTCCGGTCCGGAAGTCGAAGAAGACTCTTACGATGAGAATAACGTACTTTGACACAAAGGTTTACGCTGGTGGAGTAGCAGAGGTTAAAGGGCGACTCTCGGTTCCATTAAATACCGTATTGTACATTACTACGATCTCTCCGAGTGGTGCGGTTTATAGCGACGTAATTAAAGTCGTGAAGGGAGAGTTTTCGTTAAAAGTAAGAGTTCCAACTAGAAGAGAGTCCCTTGGCAAGTGGAGAGTCAGACTAATATGGCTTGGAGATGAGGAGTACAATCCGGTTGACGAAGAAATCGAATTCTTGGTAACGAGTAAGAAGTCCAAGATAGAGCTAAACGTTCCAACTGAGGTAGTAGAAGGTCATGAACTGATTATAAAGGGAAGACTTAATCCACCACTAGCTAGTGAGCTCATACAGATCACGCTTCTATCCCCTAATGGTGCTACTTATGGGTACAATGTGACAACTACAGCTAACGGGGAGTTCCTCTTGGCAGTGAATACTTGGGGGAAGCCTCTGGGAACTTGGATTATCAAGGCTATGTGGAGTGGTGGTGAGAGAGATTATCTATACGATCCGTGCTTCAGTGAAGCTCGATTCGAGTTGAAGGAAGATGTAACACGTAAGATGATCATATATGCTGTGATAGGACTAGCAGTTGCAGTCACAGTTACAGTGATAATATTAAAGAAAAGAAAGTCACCACCTCCACCGCCATGAGATCTCCACTCAAGAGAAAAGTGTTGAAAGTAGTACGATGAAGAACTTTGCGAAATACATTTAATTCTCTTACTCATAAGTACTCAAAGAGTGTGGGGACCATGCCTTACACCTACTGTATGACAGGCATGGCGAAGTTCTTCGACGAGTTCATTAATAGATTGGCCAACGAACTATCCCTGAGAGGAGTTGAAATAAAGAAATTCGAGCGTGTGAAGGATCGCTATGAAATAGATGTCGAACATGAAGGAGAGAAGGGAACAATCTATGCCATAGTTGATAAAGATGACATAAAAATAGCCTATGTAGTAGAAAGAGAGAAAAAGGAAGTCAAAGAAGGAATTATAGGGACTATCACTGGTGGGGCTCTTGCTACATTTCTGAGTGGAATCCTCAGAAGAGATAGGGAGAGCCTAGGAGATGCTATTGCATGGGCTTTAGCTGGCGGAGCTTTAGGAGCTTATCATGGACACGAAGCTAGCGTAGAAGAAGCTACAGCCTTTTCAATGCTTCTCTCAGAAGCTATAAGGGCGTTAGAGGATGAGTTCAGGAGAAGAGAAGAGGAAGCGATAATAGAAATGGAAAGTCAGCTGAGCGACATAAAAAGAGATATTGAGGAAGTAGAAGCTGAATTGCTTGTATTAAAGGAGGACCTTCAGATATTAGCAGAAGAGGGGAAGAAAATAAAGCTCGTCGAAGCTAGGATTAGAGTTGTTGAGAGACTATTAAAGGAAGCCAAAGAGGCCTTAAGTAAGAAGGATGTGAGTGTAGCTAGGACTAAATCCCTTGCAGCTAGGAGAATGTTAGAAATAGCTCGGAGGAGCTATGAAGACGCTTTGATGAGTTAAGGTTTAAGGTATTAAAACTTTCACATGAATTCAAAGTAGTGTGAAATCTAAAGATTAAGGCGAGTTTTTGAAGAAACCTTAATATACTACTCTGAGCTAGAGTAGGGAAAGCATTCCATATGCTTGGATATAAGGTGAGAAAAGAGTGGAAAGAAAAGAGCTAGGAGAGTACTCCATTAAGCGTGTTGAAGACCTAATAGAGAGAGCTTTATTAAAGTATCCCAAAGCTCTTAGGGCATGGACTCTAATTAAAGCAGATCATAGAGTTCTTGCTAGTTGGGAAATGGCGAACTATCTTGCTACTCGAAAAATGAAGTATAATGTACATGATGATACCCACGCTAAGATGGTAGCTCTAAATGCTTTAAGAATGCTTGAATTCCTTGAAGAAGCTAACGTCAAGCCTGACGCAGTCAAGGATGGGTATGGAGACCCCGATGATGCTAGACTCATAGTGCTTTTAGCTGCTCTCCTACATGACATAGGTAATCAAGTTGACAGAGACGGACATAATATGTATAGCGTAGTACTATCAAATGAGATACTAGAAGAAATTCTATCTAAGATATATGAAGACTCGTTTAAGAGAACGATAATCAAAGCATTCATCTTACACGCAATACACACTCACATGGAGGAAACCAAGTCAAGAACAATAGAAGCTAGTGTCGTTAAGGTAGCTGATGGAACCGATATGACTAAGGGGAGGTCAAGACTACCGTACGACATGGGTAATGTCAACATACACACAGTCTCAGCGTTGTCGATAGAGAGAGTCGAGATAGTCAGGGGCTCTGAGAAGCCTGTTGAGATAAGGGTTTACATGACTAACTCAGCTGGGATATTTCAGGTTGAGGAAATACTTTACCGGAAGTTGGAGTCCAGCGTGATCTTCGATTACGTCGATATCATAGCGATCACAATCCCAGAAGAGGCTAGCGTTGATAAAAGATTAGTTAGGAAGATAGTCACGATGGGAGGTAAGCTCGAACACTTACCTAAGTAAGGAGCTACTCATCACAATTATATCTTCATGGGGTACTTCCCGTACTCTTTAGCGATCTGTAACATCAGGAGAAAGTAACGCGTTTTAACGTTTGGATGTATGGTGTTTGATGAACCAAGTATATAACCCCCTCCTCTGGCAGCCTTTCTTATACAATCAATAGTCTCTCGAACGACCTTCTCTTCAGGGCCGAACACTAATGTATAAGCACAATCTACGTTTCCCCAGAGAATAAGGTTAGGGAACTCCTTCTTGAGTTCACCTAAGTCCATTCCGGCTTGAGCGTCTATCTCGCCGTAGCCATCTACTCCTGATTCAATGAACAATTCCTTAGCTATAGGCCACACGTTACCATCAGTCCTGAATATATAAGGTAGCCCGAGCTCGTGACAGAAGTTCACGAGCTTCTTAAGGCGAGGAAGCAACAATCTTCTAAATAACCTCGGAGAGTACATAGGGCCTTTTGTTGTTGCTAGATCCCCTCCTCCTAATATGAAGTCAACTCCTCTATTTTTCTCTAGCTTTATGAGCTCCATAGTCCGCCTCAATTGTTGGTCTAAGTACCTCTCTACCAGGTCAGGACGTTTGATGAGCGCTACTATCCAAGGAGTATCCATAGGAACTCCTATTCCTCCATGACCAGCGATAAACTTCTGGTCGCCTAACTCGTCTATCACGTAGTCCATTACCTCAAACACACTCTCGTCATACTCTACTTCGCTTTCCTCCAAGTGTTCAACTAGCCTCTTTATTCCCCTTAACCCTTCTCTCTTAATGCTTGAATCTACCAAAGTCATCATTTTAGACTTAGGACTATACTTGTACACATACCACATTCCAGACTCCTCATCCTCAAAGTAATAAACGTGCTTTTCTAACACCTTATTGGGTCCCTTAGCGTCGCTTCTAGGAGCCAATGGCGGCCTAACTATATCTAAATCGAGCTTCACATGAAGCTCGACTAAGTCTCTACACATGTGCTCTACTAGATAGTCTCTCTTCCCCTGTATAAGTAGCTCGAAAGTATCTTTAGCTCCCATTCCACCACATCCAGTATAAGCATATCGATCGAGAATCTCTGAAGCAACATTTGGCGCAATACCTTGTTCAAAAATAGGCACTCTATCTGGCTCTTCGAAGTTAAAGGCCATTTCTACGCGCTCTCTTGAAGATAGTTCCATGCTCTCCCACACCATTATTGAGTCCAAGATTGATAGCTTTTACTACTGCTTAGAAGCAATATCCTAACTTACTGTATTTTGATGATCACTAGAGCTTTTAGGACAATTATAAGACGGAAATCATTATATACTTGGGTAGACCATTATTAAATAAAGTAGAAGAGGAGGTCTGGAATATGGCTGAGAAGCTAATAATTAAAAACACAGTGAAGTCACTTCTCAAGAAGCATGCTGGAGCTAATATAAGAGTCAGCGAGGAAGCTGTGGGCTTGTTCATAAAGGCTTGCGAGGCCTTAATAAACGAGTCTTGTAAGAGCATCGTAGACGCTGCTAAGACTAGAAGTAAAGGAAAGAGCTTCATGATTATAAGGAAGGATGTCGAGAAAGCCTTCGAGAACATGAATCTAAAGTGGGCCTTGGAGAAGGCCAAATGAATAGTTCCTTCTTTACCCTGATCGTTCCCCATATATTAATCCTCAAGCTAATATTTCTTAGATGAGCTTTCCAACTAACGTGATCGAAAGAATAAAGAGGTCACTCAATAAAGCTAAGACTAGAGAAAGAGAGATAACAATAGTTCTGAAAGGGCAATATAAAGAGGCGTATGAGCTGCTTGAAGATTCAGAGAGTGCTGGACTCACGCCAGCTATAATTGGTCCACCTGGAGTTGGAAAGACCCTTCTTTGTAGATATTATGCGTTAATGACAAAGAGAAGTTTCTACTGGATAACCCTAGATGAGTCTACCCGCCCTTCCCATTTAATCGGTACATTTAACCCAGCAGTAGTATTATCCAAGGGATGGTGCCTTGAAGCCTTCGAGCCTGGTCCTCTAACTCTGGCTATGATAGAGGGTGGAGTATTTGTCGCTAATGAGCTGAACAGAGCTAGCGAATATACTCAAAATGCCCTGCTTGAACCCCTCGAAGAGGGCTCTTACTATATACCACATTTAGGCAGGGTAGTTGCAGAGGATACCTTCTTTTTCATAGCAACAATGAATCCTCAAGAGTTGGCTGGGGTGCATAGATTGAGTGAAGCTTTGAGGGACAGGATACACGTCTGGATAAGCTTAACTTATCCGAAGAAGGAAGTTGAATTTGAAATAGTCAGGGCCAACTGTCCTGAATATTACCTACCTAGTGACGTACTTGAGAGAATATACAAGGTCGTTGAGTTAACTAGACACAATGAACACATCGTAAAACCAGCAAGTATCAGGTCGAGCATAGCCATAGCTAGGCTTGTAGCTCAAGCTCTTAAGAATGACACATATGATGATGAGTGCTTCGTTAAAATAGCCTTTTCCGTGCTCTCGGGAGCCGTGAGAACGAAGCCTGGAGTTAGAAAGGACCTACTCATAAAGAGTATCATAAGCGAGGCGTTGAAACAATGCAACTGAGCTTGGAAGATGCCAACAAGTTCGTTTTAGACTTTGTGAGTGAGTTCAGGAAGAAGACTTTCTCTAGGCATCGGCCAAGTACACGACAAGCTATATCAATGTCTAGCCTACTCTCCACAATATACTTTAAGAGAGGCTACCTGACAATAGATGACTTAATAAAAGTAGCCGTGATCACAACTCCGCCACCCTATCAGGAGGAAGCATTAAGAGTAGCGTTGAAGGTGACCTCTAAATCAAAGGAAGAGAAGCACGTGGCTTCACAACCTCTTCCAGCTCTTCCTACGCTAGCTTTTCCGCTTAGTATAATATTACCTATGCTCTTAAGCCTACCTGCGATGGTACACAAGTTCATGAGAAAGGTATGGTCTAAGGTATCTTCCTTAAACGAGACCCTTAACACAACCCTTTCCATAAGGAAGGGAGCTACGACATTTAATGAGAAAGCACACATGACAAGAGGACGATTAGCTTCCACACTACGAAATGCTAGGGCTAGTGGGACTACTACTAGGCTATATTATGAACATAAGCGAGTGACTAAATGCATCAAAGATCATGGAACAACGGCATACAGCGGCAAGAGTTTAAGCTTCAAGCGAGGCGCTGCTTTATCAACTAAGCTAACGGACCGCATGAGAGACTCGAAATCATTAGTTGATTCGCTCAAGCATAAGGTGATGGCGAAGGTGAGGATGTCGAAGCGCAAGCTCTCCAGAGAGCTGAAGGTGAAAGGAGCATATAGGATGTCGGACGCACCATCTCTTAACGCTGGACCCGGAGAGAACTTATTGAGGGAGTGGTATGAATTAAAGCACTACTTGCCAGCTAAGGTGCGAAGAGAGTTGAAAGAAATTGTTAGGGAGACTTTAATAGAATACATTAACGTCTATACCAAACTTCTAACAGGCACTAACAAGATTGGCGTTTTACCTAGTCATGCTGTGAAGCCTTGTGAATCCCCTGACCTCTTAGAATATGTCGACCTTGAAGAGACCATTGAGAACTTGTTATCCAAGTGTAAGAGACTCACAGAGATAACTTATGATGACTTGATGATGAGAGTGCCTGAAAGAGGGAATAATGCCATAGTTCTATTACTAGACGCTAGTGGTAGTATGAGCGGAGAGAAGCTAGTTATTATGACTATTTCAGCAGCAATTATGTTGAGGATGTTTTCAGAGGACGAGGTGGCTTTTGCTATATTTGAATCAGATGTCTTCAGGGTTAAGGACATAGATGAAAGAGTAGACCTAAATGAGGTAATTGACGAACTCCTTGAGCTGGAGTCTCTTGGTGGCACTTGTGTGTCACGTGCTTTATTATGGGCTGAAGAGCAATTCGAAAGATCTACAAGTGATACACGAATTCTTGTGCTTCTCTCAGACTTAGCCTTTTATGATGTTGGAGAAGCGGAATATGTCTTGAACAGAATGATAAGTAATAACATTAAAGGATTCGCTATTGTGCCTAGACTATCTTATAATATAATGATGGCTTCGTCCATTGAGAGATTGGGCGTTACTATAATCGAAGTGAATGACTGGAAAGATGCTGTCTCATACCTATGCAGTTATATATCATCTAGTTACTATGGCTAGAATCTCTTTTAGCATAGAGAACTCCATGAGAAGAGATATCAATGTGTTAATGCAGGATAGTACATCTATACAGGCGTTCCTCTTTTGGTAAGCAAGTACTTTAATGCGAAGTAAATGAAGGTCAGAAGTGCAGCTACTGTTAGTATGAAGAGTATTAGAGACGCTTGAGGTCCCCATGCAGAGATTAATGGTGGAAACGGCCAGATGAATATTATGAAGCCACCACTTCCTTTACCTCCAATTAGTGATGAGAGCATCATCAACATAGCGCCTATGAAGCTCAATGCAAAGCCACTCATGAAGAGTTTAACTCCTAAGTCTACTTCACTTGCAGTTATGCTCCTTTCATGCAATGTAGGATAAAAAGCTTTCTCACTCTCTTTTTTAGAACACTCTATACATAATTCATCATAGGGATCGTAACAGTTTATGCAAACTCTACGACCGCATAGCCTGCAGACAAATCTGGCCGGAAGTCTATGACAGACTTCACATACGAACCTGTACTCCTTACTCATCTTCCACCACCTATAATCAGCGGTAAGATAGTTGAAATGACCATGAACGCTATGAAGATTAATGCTATTATAAACATCCACTTGGTCACATCCTTACTAGTACCAAAAATTATTGGAAAGGGACCTATCATAACTAGTCCTCCACCGCTAACTCTAGAACTCGATGAACTCTTGAGAATCATCCATAATACACCAATGATGCATAGTATCATTCCAAGCATAAACATAAAAAAACCAATTATATACAGTGAGTCCATCGTCATCCCCTAGGCTTTTCGTAACGGCTATCTTATTTAAAGCTTCTCCTCATTTACACTCATCTATAATATAATCTGAGATAGATACTTCTTAGCTAGTAACAATCCCTCCTCTGGACCAAACACTGGGTCCTCATGTTCAACGCTGATTACGTAGTCATATCCAACTTCCCTCAAAGCAGAGATAAAGCCTCTCCAGTCTATCTCCCCCCAACCGGGTATTCTATACCTCCACCATCCTCTTCCATAAATACCACATTCAGTCAATCTCTCGTAGTTCACTTCAGTATCCTTAGCGTGTACATGGAATACTTTATTTCCGAACTCTCTCACAGCTCTGATGTAGTCTATAAACTGCCACACCAAGTGGCTTGGATCAAGGTTAAGTCCTAGGAATTCGGAGGGAACTATCTCAAATAATGCTCTCCACATGACTGGTGAATAAGCTAAGTTCCAACCTCCCATTGGACAGTTCTCAATTGCAATCTTAACTCCTCTATCCTCTGCGTATTTCGTTAGGTCTTCAAAGGTCTTCTTAAATTCATTTAAAGCCTTATCTAGGTCTAAGGCTAGGAAGTGTGCTGGAGATCCTACGAAAGTACTAATAATTCCCACTTCAAGTTTATGAGCCATGTCTATGCAACGTCTTAGATGCTCATGAAACTTTCTTCTTCTACTAATATCTGGGTCAAGGTTATTAGGGTGATAACTAAGAGCCGATACTTCTACTTCATATTCCTCTAGTAGCCTCTTTATTTCAGATGCTCTACTAAGATCTTTAGCTGGATTTATGTGTTTACTATTAGGAGCAGCATATACTTCAACCATTTTAAAACCATTTTTATGTGACCATTCGAGAACCTTTCTAAAATCCCAATCTCTTACTATTGCTGTGAAGAATCCTAGTTTCATATTACCCCCATGGTTATATACTTTTCATCAATATTAACTTTGACCTTCTATTGTAACTCTAGTAGTATAATGGATTACTATAGAACATCCTAATAATAAAATCCCTCCAAAGATAATCTCACTTAGGAGTAAAGTTTCTCCTAATATTAGGAATGATAAGACTCCAGTAAATAGTGGTACTAAGAGTCTTAATACAGAGGGTATTACTGCTCCTAGCTCCTTCATCGCTATATAGTTCATCCAATTCCCAAGTCCCACCCCAAGAATTCCTGAAACTATGAGAATCACGTTTACTTCTAGTGTTCTATTCAAAATCTGAAGAGGTCTCCCATTAATCATTACATGAGGAATAAACATTAAACTAGATACAGAAATAACTGCTGTTGTAAAGAGAAGAGGATCCCTTCCCTTAAGCAGTTTCCTTACAGAGACTACATAACCAGACCACATTAATGAGCCTAGTATGACTAAGAGTGTTCCTAGCGATTCACTCCATTCTACAAATTCTCCAGGCTTATAGTATATACCAACTACTCCAATGAAGGCTATTAAAGAACCTAACGTAAATTGTTTAGACTTAATAATGTGTCTCTCCTCCTTAAACAAGATGTAAGACAATATGACTGTGAATACGACGCTAGTCCTCATGAGTAATGAAGCTATTGTAGACTTAGTCATGTAGAGTCCATGAACTGCAAGGGTTTGAAATGAGAATACTAGGAAAGCAGGTAATAATGTTGCTTTATCAATAAACGTTTCTTTCAATTCCCTAAGCCTACTTAGTGATAATAGTAAGAGGAAAAGAGATGCTGAAGAATATCTAATCCAATTCTGAGTAGCAACGTCAAAGTATATGCTTAGATATTTGATTAGCACTATAGCTAAAGACCACAGTATGGTGGTACTCACTATTGCTAAGAGACCTCTGAGTTTACACATGTCTCACTAGAGGTCGTTTATTACCTAAATAAACCTTCCTATACCCTCTTATCTTCAGAGGCAAGCTTTTATATCAATAGTTCAAGGTTTAATGTTGATGGATAAAGTTAAAGTACTAGTGATAATGCCCAAATCAACTTATTCTAGAATATCTAGACCTAATGACTTGTCTTATCTCACCTCTTTTGCCGAAGTTACTGCATGTTTATTTGACGAGAAACCAACAGAGGAGGATGTAATAAAACTAATAGTAGATGCTGATGCTTGTATAACTAGCTGGGGTTCTCCTAAAATTACGGAGAGAATAATTAATAGTGCTAATAGGCTAAAGATAATAGGTCATGCTGCTGGAAGCGTTAAACCGTACATATGCGAAGAAGCTTTTAAGAAGGGAATAGTAGTTGTTCACGCTGCCCCAATAATAGCTAAGTCAGTTGCAGAATTTACACTTGCAATGATATTGAATTGCCTTAGAGCAATACCATGGCATATGAGAGCTATAATGCGAGGAGACTGGAACTATAGGATTAGAAAACCTTACTTAACAAAAGATTTGAGAGGGAAGACTATTGGAGTATTGGGATTTGGTTATGTTGCACGAGAGTTAGTTAAACTCTTAAAGCCTTTCAACGTTAAGGTGTTAGTATATGACCCATATGTTTCACAAGAGTTAATAAAGGCGTATAATGCTCAACCAGTTACTCTTAGCGAATTGTTAAGAAAAGCAGATATAGTTACGATTCACGCTGCTTTAACTGAAGAAACTAGACACATGATAGGAGAAGAAGAACTTAAAATTATGAAACCAACGGCATACTTAATCAATACAGCGAGAGGAGCTATAGTTGATGAGAGAGCATTAGTTAAAGCTCTTAAGGAAGGTTGGATTGCAGGAGCAACGCTCGATGTCTTCGAGATTGAACCTATACCCAGAGATCATGAATTACTAAAATTAGATAATGTTATCATTACACCACATATAGCTGGTCCATCAGATGAACGAAGAGCTACACTCCTTAGAGTTATAATTGAAGAGATTAAAAGGTTCTTTGAGAAAAAAGAACTACGATACAGGGTGACTTTTGGAAGACTTCGAGTCATGGCATAATCATTACATTTTAGATCAATTGCACACTTTATAGATTACATTTCTGTACTATAGTAATGTTCACTTCAATATGATGTTATACAAAAATACTATTTAATATATAAACATAATATTTGGTTTATTGATATATGGTATATCAAATAAAAACTGGTATGGAGTAGCTTCGAAATAATGATATAGGGCAGTAGGAACAAGAACATTATTATGAAACCTATTAAAGCTACTTTCATTCTTAATCTAACATCTTCTTTTTGTGGTTCAGCTATGTAT
>Ga0164311_10000406_pt1 | contig 18511 bp, 23 predicted proteins | sample GuaBasSedimGuay2_FD_121796 | JGI IMG/M metagenome (GOLD analysis project Ga0164311, IMG submission 121796) | Subseafloor sediment microbial communities from Guaymas Basin, Gulf of California, Mexico - Guay2, Core 4569-9, 9-12 cm | ecosystem: Environmental > Aquatic > Marine > Hydrothermal vents... | reverse complement strand
ATACAATACTTTTTTAGTTTCAGGGTTCACGGTTGCGATCACGAATTTTTTCCTAACAGAGTGAGACAACCTACCTGCTCGCACAATCTCGATGGGGTCTAATTCTCCTCTATATGGAAGTACATGAACGAGGAAAGGTGCGTGATCTATTCCGGGTCCGTGTTCGTATACGGCAAAGGTAGCGCCGAATTTCATTCCCGATTTTACAACGTACCCTCTTTCTCTAAGATCACTATACACTTTAAAGACTAAATCGAAATTCTCGTAATTCTCTCTGCCGACTTTCCAAATATCGTTTTCATCAAGTTCAACGCCGTTGATATCGTATATTTTTAGGATGCCTTTCTGTTGCAGGTATAATGCCTCAAAAAGAGTTAATTCTAGAGGTCGTTGAATATCGAGAGTCTGTGCCTTACGTATCCCCACGAACTTTCCGTAAAATCCATGACGATACAATTCTCTGCCTTTTTCTACATCGAAGATGACAATTCTGTTGTTAACAAGATATGCAGTGTACCTATTCTTTTCCATCTTCTTCTCCTCTGACAACTCTCAGATTCCCATTCACTACTTCCATATGCTAAGCTTATATATCTTCTTTCACAACAGTGTTGGGCATGAGATTTTGAATATTGTAAACATTTTCCTGCACTATCCCGTAGGAATAATGGCCTCCCCGCTCTTGTTGCTAGGTTTTATTATGCTAGCATATTCTCTTGCAAGAATAAAAACAGAAGAAATTTTAGTAGGTAGATCCGGCTTTTTCCCATTTTTCCTGAAAATACTTCCGGGACACATGGTCATATATGGAAGGACTGGAAGCGGCAAGAGCAATACTGCCAAGCTAATCGCATCAATGCTATCAAAGAGAATTCCAGTGCTCATACTGGATTGGGCTGGGGAATATGATTTAGATAATTTTGAGAAGCTAGTGCCAGGAGAAAATTTTCAAATAAACCCGTTAGAATACATCTCTGGGGATTTAAGCGAACATATAGACTTTTTAGTGGATCTTTTTGGAGACGTATTTCAGTTTTCGGATCCGATGAAATTCATGTTCCGCAGGACGTTGAATCAGTTATTTAAGGATATGCGAGCTCCAACGCTAGTGCAGCTTTTAGAGAAACTGGATGCAATACCATTAAAGAGCTACTATGATCATGAGACGAAAATGGCTATTAAAAGACGTCTAGCGCATCTTATTGAAGGAAGAGCATTAAGGACTTTTGTCGGTTCTAGTCATAGTTTGGGACATCTATTCTCAACTAATATCGTTATAGATCTAAGTGTTTTTAGAAGTGTTCACATTAAAATCCTTTTTACACTTATACTTCTCAAAATGTTATATGACTATGTCGTCTCTCGAAAGAGATTCTCTAGAAAAGTAAAACATGTCGTGATCGTAGAGGAAGCCTATAACGTGATCCCCTACAGAAGATTAAATTATCTTCCATCAATCGGCGAGAGGTTATTCGCAGAACTCAGAAAATACGGTGAATGTGTAATAGCCGTTTCTCAATCTCCGGTAGAGACCAGTTGGAGCCTAGCTAAAAATGCTAGAATCGTGATTATACACAATGTCTTGGATAAAGATGTCGATTCTATCTTCGGTATAAAAGCAAATCCACCATTCTCTAAGCTTTCAACAGGAGAGGCCTACGTTATTCAGGATAATAAAACGAGATATGTGAAATTTTTCAAATACAAAAATAAAAAAAGTAGACGTGAAATTACCAAGATTTCTAGGATAAAGTTCTTTCACGTTCTCAGTTTTGAGAGGAAGAACCATGATTCGTATATTGAGATCGAATAAGAAGAAGGTTAAGATAGAAGTGTTCGTACAGATTCTCTCTAAATACTTAGAAAAAGAAAAACTAGCCAGCGTTCTTGAAGAACTAGACTTATTAAATCCGGAAGTTTGTGAGCTACTGGAAAGAGTTTATAACGGGGAAAATCCCGCTCATCGATACGGGCCGTCTTCAATAATCGGTGTTTTCGAAAATTATGAGAGAAGATTAAAAGCCTTAGAAAGAGCTGTGAATGAAATATTGGATATGTTAAATACTCTTGAGGAAGCGTTCTTAAAAGAGCCTAAAAACAGATTATGAAGAATTTTTGGCCTACCGATTTAACGCCCAGACCGGGACAAGTAGAGGCGGCTCAAGCCCTACTACAAGCGCTTAAAGAAGGCCATAGAGCGGTACTAGATGCACCTACTGGCTGGGGCAAGACTCTGGTAACTCTTGTTGCATTGCGCGAGGCTAAAACTATTCCAGTTTTATGGCTTATTAGAAGCCTAGCTGTGGGTGAACGTATAGCTGAAGATGCCGAGAAAATAGGATTTAGGTCTTTTATTGCTGGAGGTAAGAGCAAAACTTGCCTCATTAAAGAATTAAAGAAGGGTGATATGTATTATTATTGTAGATTTTTCCGTTATTCGTGTGAATATTTAAAAAATTTAATAAAAAGGAGTTCCATTCCGCTTGTAAAATCCTATAGAGAACTGGTCAGATATTGTAAAGAAAGGAAAATTTGTCCTTATTACGCACAGGATTTCGTGATTAAAGAAACAGATATTATAGTACAGAATTATTTCAGGCGTAGATTTTGGACTGAAGCATTAGTTATAGATGAAGCTCACAACCTATTATTGCCTCGGGAAAGTCGCTTTCCAATAGATCAACTCAACGATATTATTGTAGCATTAGAGAAATTTCCTTACTCGAATAAAAAGACGGTTTCCTCTCTAATATCACTAAAACACTTTATTGAAAAGTACGAAGGATCTTTTGATTCTCGAGTTTTCATTGATGAAAATGTGCTTATAGATTTAGAATCAGCATTAGCATTTTTTCTAGAACGGAAAATCAAAACTGGTATAGGACAGCTTCTCCGTGTTCTTAAAAGCAATATACTATATGTTGAGAGGAAAACATTGATAGGCATAAAAGCATCCACTATAAGCGTTCCTCGCCCTGCTGTGCTTCTATCAGGGACCTTCACACCCGAGTTATCCAAAGTATTGGATGTTGATATTTACATAAAGATTGAACGTAAGCCTATACAAACTTTTGTACTGACGTGGCTTACCTCCAAATATAACGAATTTGATGATCATATACGAGAATATAAAAAGTTATTAAATATTTTAAAAAAGCATGGAAGGGTGGTAGCATTCGGAACTCATAGAGTGATCTCTCAATTTCGCCGTGAGGCCAGCATCTATGAAGAGGATATCGCTAGAATACCAGCAAACTGGAACGGAATTTTGTTATTAAAGACGCGTGGTCGTTTTTCAGAGGGCGTAGACATTAAAGCAAAGATAGTAACTATTCTTGGAGCCCCCTATATGACTCCTGAGATCATTAATAGACTCTCAGATATTTACAAGCGTCTTGGCTTCAAGGATTATAAAATGCTGGCGAGCGATGTTCCTATGCTTATAACTACGTTACAGTGTATAGGTAGGATTACGAGAGATATTCAAACGAAACCAGTGGTAATCCTGGCTGATTATAGATATCAATATTTTGAAAGATTTCTATCTCCATATCTTAATTTGATCTACTTAAAAGATCTAGATGAATTAAGGAAACGGCTTGATCTGGGAGTAAAGGCAATTTCTAGCGACGCAATGAATAAATAAGAGGGTTAAAGCTAATAGGCAGGGGTACTGAGCTTAAAATGTGACTTAGTGAGGCCTATGAGACGTGTGGAAAAAAGACTTAGAATTCGCCGTATGCCTTCTATACCTCCAGGACAAGTTAGGATAAATCCGAAAACTATGGAATACCTAGGTATAGATGATGAAGTGGAGATAGTAGTAGCGAGAAAGAAGAGACTAGTCTTCAAAGCTTACAGCCTTGACGAAGTGCCCGAAAATGAAGTCTGGGGTAATGAAGAAGAACTGCGTACCCATGGTATAGCCGATTACACCATAGCTACGTGTCGTGCACCCCTAAAATCTCAGGAAGTGGTATAAATGGAGCGGGAAGAGTTATCAGGAGTTGTTAAATCTATTGCAGACCGCAAGCTAGTAGAAAAATATCTAGAAGAACTACGACTGCTAAACGAAATGATGAAATCTATATACTCAGTTATAACACGTGCCGATGATATCGATAGAAACACGCTGGAGCAATATATTAAAAGTATTAACACAGCGAAGGAAGAAATAGAATTATTGAAAAAAGACGTACTTGAATATATTTCCAAGACGTCTCCCACGCTATATCACCGCGAGGATTGGCTAAGAATAGCCACAAAGATATACAACGCCACGGATAAAGCTGGAGGAGTAATCTATAGGCTAGAATATATATTGAACAAGAAGTGGCAAATACCCACATTCATAAGGCAACGATTGGCGAATTTGACCGATAATGTCATTAAAATTATAAATGAATTTGCCAACGCTATGAGAAATATGATCTTAGGAGAAAAAGTATACGAAAAGTTTAAAGCAATTGATATGCTGGAAAAAGAGGCTGATCAAGAATATCGAAGCATAATATTTACAGTATTAGAATCCAATATAGCTACGTCATCCATGCTCCTATTACTTAACATCGCGGAAATGCTAGAAGATATATCCGATATAATAGCTATGGCCAGAGATGACATGCATATAATCTTGCTCAATATGCCATAATCGCTATGAACCGAAAAATTCTAGAATAGAAGCTTGTTTCTCACCTTTTAATATCTCTTGTTCGGTGACTCCAAAATATTTTAATACCCTTAAAGCTACAGGCAAAATCTGTTTTTGCACATAATATTCTACATCCACATCATCGTAGCCTTTGACAAAAATATACGGTTTAGCTTTTTCAGCCAGTTTCTCTCCATCTTTACAAATTATATAACCTATTTTCTCTCCCTTCGATATTTTATACCCCGCTCTCATAAGCATTCTAGCTACGCGTACATGCGCCACATCTACTTCATACTCCTCAATCCTCTTGGACAAAGTCTTCCATATTATCAGTTTTTCCAGAGGAATTTCGCCTTCTCTAAGCTTTTTAATAATTTCTCTCACATATTTTACAGCTCTCTCAGGCTTAGCGTCTTTAAGCACTATCTCTATAACTTTTTCCTGTAATTCCTTAGCCAGCTCGCTCCAGTCGCCTCTAACAGCCTCTAAACCGACTACGTCTATCCTGCCGTCTTTTAATAATCCACAATACCGTTTTTTAGCCTCGGTAAAGAAAATGCGTTGATAGATTTTGTCAATTTTTATATCAAAGCCAAGCTTATTCTCGACGAGCTCTATGAATTTTTCTATCTTTTCAGGTTCATATCTTATAAAGAGGCTGTCGGTATCTCCGTATATAACCTCTAACCCTAAATCTCTCGCTATGTTTATGGCTTCTCTTATCAGTTTTCTACCCCAGGCAGTGGTTGCTTCGGCTACTTCTCTTTTATACCATCTAGCGCCTATCCATCCGCAATAACCGTAGGTAGCGTTGGCTATTACCTTTAAGGCTCGTTGTCTTTCGTTTAAAATTCTATACTGCGGATCTGAAGGATTTAGTTTTTTCATTTCCTTTCTTATTTCATTTCTGGCTTGGAGAAGTCGCTGTAACACTCTCTTGTAAAAGCCTGAGGGTTTTTTTCTAAATCTATGGTTTACTTCAGGGGCTATATTTACCTCTTCAAAATTAATGTTCAAATGAGGAGGTACATAGGTATCAGGCGATATATTCATTTTAATCATTATATTCGGATACATCGATGAAAAGTCTAAAACCGCTATATTTTCATGGATACCGGGTTTAGGCTTTAGGACTATCGCGCCTTTGTACCTTTCATAGGGTCTTTCAATTTTATTCGGTATTAATTCCCCGTATTTGAAAGCTTGCCTCATTAAGTGCCATTCAACACGGTAACCCACCGAAGCTGCGCCGACTTGATCCAGGGGCAGACCTACAATAGCGGAGAGTTGAATGGCGAAGGGGAGAATTTTTTCAGCTATTCCATATGTGCTTTCGGCATCTTCCATTGCGTATTTTAATAGAATTTCCCGTTTCTCCTCCCAATATTTATAAATTTTGTTTTTTTCTATTCTAGTTCTTTTTTCCTTAGGGAAAACTCCTAGGTAATCCGCTATATTCTCTAAAGTTTTCACCTTTACCTCATAGGTCTCTTCTGCAAAATCGTATAAATCGACGTTAGCTCTGCCTATTATTGAGAAATGACCGTACACGCTCTGAGCAGGGGAACCGCGTGTGCGAGAAACACGCATCTTCACTTTTGTTCTTTTACTGCGCTCTAATAGGTATGGCCAGTCAAAGCGATTATTGTTGTATCCGACTATAATATCGGGGTTAAGGACTTCTATATCTGAGATAAATTCTCTAAGCAGTTCCTTATCATTTTTATCTTTTGCTGTTATAACGCGTTTGTCCTTTCTCTCATAAACCCTAGATATTATTATCACGGGATCGCGCTCAGGGTCAGGTTCTCCTCTTACATTATAGCATTCGATATCGAAAGCATATGTGGTCAGCTTTGGCAATTTTCGGATATCTGATCTTAGCTTTGGAGTACTTTTAGCTAGAAAAACTCTATCTACCTGCCAATCGGATTTAATGGGCAACTCTTCTACCTCTACTTCATGCCAAGAACAAGGATATACATTATTATCGATCATGTATCTCATATAGAAGCGTATATCAGCCTCTAGTACATCGGCTACTCCTTTAACATGTCTTACCTCCTCCCTTATCTTTGGGATTAACGGCGGCTCTTTACATGTTATTTTTAATACTTTTACTGGTTGTCCGAAGTACTTTTTCTCGAGTAAGTCTATAGAGATTAAATGTCTTTTCACAAGATCATTCTTTAAAATAACGTTTTTTACCTGCTGAGAATCTGCATTTTCCGCTAAAAGAACATAAAAATACGGTCTAAAAGACCGGTCAAGAATAACTACTCGTTCATCTTTATCAGTTATCCCCCACAGCCTAATTTCTGGAATTTCACCAACCATTTCATAATTTATGTCTAATAGCCAAAATAGAATACGCAATTTTCGCCACCTAAATAAAATAAGGTTAAACAACTGGTATAAACTCTTCTCTCGTACTCTCTTTCCCTATAAGGATTAAATCTATACCATCCCCGCTTATAGTGTCTCTACTAAAAGCCGCTTTAACGGACTTTATCGCTAATTTTTTAGCATCTTCCAGACTAGCTTTTTCATTATACTCGTCTTCGATAATACTAATAGCTAATTGGGCTCCTGTTCCTAAAGCCGCGTATTTATCTTCAATCAGAGCTCCTATAGGATCTAGTACGTATATGTGAGGACCGCTTAAATCTACCCCTCCAACTATGGTTTCAACAAAATAGGGGAACAGTCTTCTATTGAAGAGTATTAAAGACAACAATTTAGCCATTCCTCTGACTGTTATTGGTGTGCCAGTATCATACTCGTAAAGCTTAGCTTCTGCCTCTAAGCTTCGGGCGAGAGTTTGCATATCAGAGATTAATCCAGCGCTAGCCATTCCTATCTTATCCGTTATCTTGTAAACTTTTTTACCTGCTCTGCTCATGAGCATAAATCCATACGTTACCCTCTTATCAGCGGCCAGCACCACGCCTTCCTCCACTACTATTCCAACAGCCGTGGCCCCAGGATAATAACGGTATTCGGCCATATACACCACTCTATTGAGTACATTTCCTTCACTTTTATATTTTTACTGTGTAACAGATATTACAATCATAACATAGTCGAAACAAGTAGAAAAGAATATGAAACAGAACCTGTTTGGTTTTTTGATGGAAAAGCGGTACGATATGAAAGCAGCTATCATAATATTAGTAATGGCATTAATTCTAAGCTACGGGTTGGTGAAATTTCTCTCTATCGCATTGAACACCGAGTTGCCTTTAGCTGTAGTCTCTAGTTGGAGTATGGAACCCACACTCCATATAGGAGATTTGATAATAGTAAGGGGGGTAGAACCCGAAATCGGCGATGTCGTCGTTTTCTCTAGAGGGAAGTACATAGTGCACAGAGTAATTGCGAAAAGCGAGACTACAAACGGCTTTATAGTGATTACTAAAGGGGACGCAAACACCTATCCGGATGGGAGGATCTCTTATAAACAGGTTAAGGGAAAAGTTGTTATGATCGTGCCCTACGTGGGTGTGTTGAAATTATTAAGCGAAAAGTTTTATTATGTATTCTTTATATTGGCTTTTATGGTTTTTTTGTCTACAAAAATATTCTTCTAACTGGGGTAAAAAATTTATAAGGATTTATATATGGTCTCTTATAAATACCTAGTGGAGGTTGATAACATTCCGAAACCATCGTTTAAGATAGAGAACGTAGTAGCTTCGGTATCGCTTAGCCAGACGCTAAACTTGGAGAAAATAGCGGAAAGAGTGCCGAACGCCGAGTATAGTCCGGAACATCCCAAGCAATAGGCTTGGGATCCGAGAGTTCCCCGGTTTAGTGCTTCGGCTTAAAAAACCTAAGACAGCAACGCTAATATTTTCCAGCGGTAAAATGGTATGCACGGGAGCTAAATCGGAAGCAGAGGTAAACAGAGCTGTAAATACTATAATAAGGGTTTTAAAAAAACATGGCATAAACATCAAAAGTAAGCCAAAAGTAGAAATACAAAACATCGTAGCAAGCGCTAATTTAAAGGCGAGTGTTGACCTAGAGAAAGCTGCGCGATTGCTAGAAGGAGCCATGTACGAGCCGGAACAATTTCCGGGATTGATATATAGGATGAGCGACCCGCGGGTAGTATTACTGATATTTTCTAGTGGCAAAATAGTATGTACTGGCGCTAGGAAAGAAGAAGAAGTAAGCGTTGCTGTGAACAAGATATATAATCTATTGCGCGAACTCGACGTATTGTATATCTAGACTCCTGCCGGGATTCGAGAATGAACGACTATATAATCAGAGAGTTTAGACCAGAGGATTTAGACGCCGTTATAAATATAAATCGTACATGTCTTCCGGAAAATTACCCAGCCTATTTTTTCATGCAACACCATATTAATTACCCAGAATTGTTCCTAGTGGCCGAAAGCGACGGTAGAGTAGTCGGATACGTTATGTGTAGAGTTGAGTATGGCAGACTTAAAACTGGAGGATTAAAGGTGGGCAGAAGAGGACACATAATATCAATAGCAGTTATACCAGAAATGAGAAGAAGAGGGATAGGACAGGCTTTAATGGAGAAGGCAATAAATGCTCTTAAGGAAAGGTATAAAGTGGATGAATGCTATTTAGAGGTAAGAGTCTCTAATGTACCCGCTATACGGCTGTATCAAAAACTCGGTTTTTTGATAGTAGATCGAATAAAGAAGTACTACCTTGATGGAGAAGATGCTTATTTAATGGCTAAAAGAGTTTAGTATCAACTTGCCTCGCGACGGGTAAGTTTCGCGCATCATTCGCTGCCGGAAGTTTTCGTCATCGGCATTTCATTTCTTCTTTAAGGGTTTAAATATTTTCTCTGGGAGAATATTTTGTTCTTCAACCTCTATAACCGGGATAAACGATAATTTCGCGTCGTTTAGTATTCTATCGCTATAGGTTATGCTTCCGTCGAAGTTATTGTATATGAGATAGCTTCCCTCTATAGGCTCCTCGCGCTCTACATAGTATATTATACTTGAATCGCCCACGGGCAAGAACGGAACGAAATACACATGTCTCCCCCGTATCCTGGCGTGGTGGATTAAGGGTATTTGAGTTGTAACCACGATATTTACCAAGTCCTTGATGTCTCGCAGTTTAATGAACTTTGGAATAGCAGACACCTCTCGTCCTTTCTCGGTTTTAAAATAGAGTGTGTGTTATTAAAAATAAACGCCTGCTAAGTATGGTTACTGGCTTCCTCTTCCTTTATCAAATCCAAATATTCTTCGGGAGTTAATAAATCCTCTAGCTGAGACTTGTTTTCCACTATAACTTTTACTATCCAACCATCTCCGTAAGGATCTTCTGAAATTAGCGCTGGATTATCCATTAAATCCTCATTCCATGCCACTACTACACAATCTACGGGCGCATAAACGTCACCTATACTTTTGATTGACTCTACTACTGTTATTTGTTCCCCCTTTGAATATCTTCTGAGTTCTGGCTCCTCAACCATCACTATATCTCTAAGTTTTTTCTGAGCGTAGTCGCTAATTCCTATTAAAGCATAATCATCCTCAATAATTTTAATCCATTCATGGGTTTTTGCGTATCTTCTATCTCTCGCTATCTTGTATTCTTTATATTCCAAATAATCATTCACGATAAACACCAGTAACCCTTCTTCTCATGGGAGTTATATATATTTTATGAAAATGAAAAGCGGGCCCGCCGGGATTCGAACCCGGGACCTGCGGCTGGCTCCCTCTCAGATAGGAGGCCGCCGCCCCTCCAGGCTGGGCTACGGGCCCCTCAATACTAAGCAGACGCCGGGGCCGGGATTCGAACCCGGGCGTCCCTGACGGGACACGGGCTTTCCAGGAATGCTCCAGGCCCGCGCCTTAAACCACTCGGCCACCCCGGCTTCATATATTAAGTGACGTACAGCTTATTTACTTTACTGTCTCCATAAAGGTGGATAGGTATCGGGAGGCATTAAAACCTGGGTTGTTTTCACAGCTATTCCTCTTTTACTCGAGACCATCTCTTCGCTCCTCATGCGCGCTTTTCCTATGGCTACTAACTCGCCTTTTAACGTGAAAATAGCTACTATATCGTTTACTCTTATACCTGTTTCTACGTGAAGAATTCCAGGCACCGCCAGCGCTGCGCCATGGCATATAGCATCAACAGCCGAATCCCTTATCACAACCTTAGGTATGTGTTCTACAGCCATCTCCATGGGCAGTATAACTCTCCTAATGTAATCCTCGATGCCATGTTCTTTCCACAAAACGTATGAATCAACTACATCCTGTAGGGTCACCATGTTGGTTTTCTCGGAGAGACTCCCCGCTCGTGTCCTTCTAAGCTCGTACATATGAGCGCCGATTCCGAGGACCTCTCCTATGTCATGACAGAGTTTTCTAATATAAGTTCCGGCTTCGCACCATATTTTAAGTAAGACATAGCGGTTTTCGCGTTCCAGCATATCGATCTTATAAATCCTCCTGATTCTTACAGTTCTCTTTACGGCAGACCTTAGAGGAGGTCGTTGATATATCGGACCTTGAAATTCTCTTAAAACAGCTTTAAGTTTCTTATCGCTAACATCTCCATGGAGCTTCATCACACAGATATATTCTTTATCCTCTTTAAGTAGCACCGGTATCAGTTTTACGGCTTTGTTTAAAGTTATCGGCAAGATGCCCGAGACTTTGGGATACCCCCACCTCCCATCAGGGAGGTTCTAGGGTCCCTGCGTGAGCTATTTTCTTAACTGGTAATATTCTCTTTATCCAAGCTGTAACCTCATGACTCGAGGGTCCTACAGGCTTATCTAAATTGATTACGCCGGTTTCTATCAGTTCCTCGACATTTCTCTCTGATGGAGGTTTTCCGTATCTTGGGTCTGTCTCTTCTTCTGTTCGTATTAGAATCTCTCGTTTTTTCACCTCTTCCACCTAGCTAATACTGGGCACGATTCTCTTTTTCATTTCAGCTATTAACCCGGCCTCTTCTAGCGCCGAGATAACTTCTTCATCGCTAGCGCCTTTAGATATTCTAATTTTATGAGGTGTCGGTTCTATGTGTTTCACGTTCACTCTCCGTCTCTTAACTCCCGTCAACGTTTTAGGCCCTGTAACGACTACAAAATTTTCATTTATAATATCTACAATTATACATTTTCTTCCAGCTTCTCTACCAGCTATTTTTACGCATATTCTCCCGACGTCTATCACCTTTGGCATATATGCTACCACCAGACCACTACTAAAGAAGAAAAACTTTTAAACATTGCTGTTGTTTAGACTCCCAAACACCGGGATGGGAAGCAATATGCCAAGGCCTGCTCTTAGATCAAGGACGACGAAAAGAAAACTAGTTAGAACGCCCGGAGGAAGATTAGTAGTAAGAGTCTTACCCAAAAAACACGACGTGCCAAAATGCGCCATATGTAAAAAAACACTACATGGCTATCCCAAGATGACCGCTAAAGAAGAAAGAAAAGGACACAGGCCTCCTCAACGCCCCTATGGAGGTTATCTTTGCCATTCATGTCTAAGAGCTCTACTTAAGTCGGCTGTCAGAAATACTTATCCACTGTAGGCTGAAATCTTGTCCAAGAAAAAGTTAACAGTGGCTATAAGTGGACAACCAGCGAGCGGTAAAACGACATATGCCAAATTCATTGCTCATAAGTATAATCTACGCTACGTTTCCAGCGGACAACTTTTCAGAGAATACGCGCGTGAAAAAGGCTTGTCTCTTCTCGAACTTCACAAACTTGCGGAAAAAGATCCCTCAATAGACAGGGAGATAGATAGGAGAGCGCTAGAAGAGGCAAAGAAGGGGGGCGTAGTTATAGAGGGACACTTGGCGGCTTGGATTGTAAAAGATTTCGCGGATGTAAGGATATTTTTTAAAGCTCCATTACAAGTTAGAAGCCGACGATTAGCTGAAAGAGATAGAAAGACGCTGGAAGAGGCGGCTCGTGAAATACTTTTTAGAGAGCGGAGTAATAAAGAGAGAGCTAAGAAATATTATAGCATAGATCTCGACGATTGGAGTATTTTCGATTTGATAATCGATACCTCGTTTCTAAATATAGAGGATATAAAAACCGTGCTAATAGTTTTCATGGAGCGATTCATACGGCGTAAGATCTCTAGGGGATAATAAATATTTATATGAGCGTATATGACAACCTGCGTGCATCTCAGGTGATATAGGGGGTTTGTATGGCTTTGAAAAAGGGAGTGTTCGTGCTGATAGAATACACGGTCTACAACAAGGATAATCAAAAAATCATCGACACTACCGTAGAGGAGAAGGCGAAAGAAGGGGGTATCTACAGTGAGAATACGAAATACGAGCCAGAACTCGTTATTATCGGCGAAGGCATGATGTTTAAAAGTTTAGAAGAAGAAATCGTAAAACTTAAAGAGGGAGAAACAGCTACTATAGAACTACCGCCAGAAAAAGCGTTTGGGAAGAGAGACCCAGCGAAAATTAGAATTATTTCGGCTAGGGAATTGAGTAGAAGAGGTATTATTCCGAGAGTTAACGAGGAAGTCGAGATTAATGGGCAACGCGCAATTATAAGGAGTGTTGGGGGAGGGAGAGTTACTTTAGATTTTAACCATCCATTAGCTGGCAAAACTCTAATCTACGATGTGAAAGTAGTAAAGGTTCTGAAAGAACCGTCAGAGAAACTCCGCGAGCTTGCATACCGCTGGCTTAAAAGGGCTTTATCCAGGAAAGATATCAGAGTTAGAATCAGAGAAAAAGTTGCTACGATAATCTTGCCAGTCCGCATCTTATCGGTGGAAAACCTCGGCATAGCGGTGAGAGGAATAATAAGGGATATTCAGAAGTACTTCCCAAATATAGAGAAAGTCGTCTTCAGAGAGGAATACGAATTTCCTAAGAAAGAGGCTGAACAAAAACGAGAACAAGCTCATAGCCCAAAGGACACCTTAAAGACCGAGAAAGAACCTCCAAAATCTTAATTCTTTCTCCGGGCTTGATACCTTCTGGTGTACAAAAGGCTCTGTTAACACACTTTTTATTACACTGCACTTTAGAGAAGTTTACTATAACTCCTTCTAGCGCATATTTTTTCGGAATTGCGATCTTCAGCGGTAATTCGCGTACTTCAGCTACGATCATATAGCTTTTAGCTACCGGACAGAAATGCTTTACATCTCTAACTCTTACAACTTCATATGTGAACCCATTCCTGAGCTTTTGAGCGCAGAAGCCGTAGTTCGGACAAGTTTTACACCTCGAGGAGGTCCTGGCTATGAATCTCTCGCCTCTTTTAGCTTGGACTAAGGGGATGAGAGTTATTTTTTTACTTGAATTCATGAGCTTTAAGAGACTTTTTAGCGAATGCGAATTCTCGTAACCTTCTTGTTCTGCCACGAGTATTTTCTAAGTTTCTTGGATCTCCGCCATCCACATGCGGCACAATATTTTTTCCTTATATTGTAGCTGTGCCGGCCGCATCTAGGGCATCTTATATGGGTTTTCTTTTTGCCTCTTTTACCAAACGATGTTGTTCCCTTTACCATACAATCTACCCTTGACTACTTAAAACTGGACTTACTAAAACCACGTTATCTCCTCTGACTATTATAAGCCCGAGCTTTCTCGACTTGTTTTCTTTCATTTCTTCCGCGTTGTCGAGCACGAGATTTAGGTGTTGGTCGAAGCTTTTTAGTATACCACGCACCTCTCTCCCGCCTTTAAGTCTAACTAAAACAGCGCTCCCGAGTGCTTCCTGTAATATTTCCGTTGCACTTGAAGGCGGCAATGTCTTCCCTCCTGAAAGTCTGTTCATAAGCCACTATCTAAACTTACTAATAAAGCTTTAGGTTGCATACCACTGGTTTATAAGTTCTTAAGCACGAATTTAAATAAATAATGGGCCCGCCGGGATTTGAACCCGGGACCTTCCGGTTTCTGCCAATAGTTATCAGCCGGACGCCCCACCGCTAGGCCACGTTAGGGGTTTCCTGGCCCCGTGGCATCGGACCCGTGATTCTATGTTATTAATAATTTTTAAATTTTATGGTAAAGAAGCATTGGAATATCGAGCTTTTCAGAGGATACTATGAACTATTCTTATATTACACTGAGCATTAATATATGTGGTAGAACGGGGGATAATTATTGCCTTGGCTAGGCGTTAGAGACTCAGTTGACGAAAACGAATTTGTAAAATTTATCGAAGATAAACTCGGCTTAAAAGTCTTAAAAACTCAGAAAGTAAAGATTAAAACCAGGCGAGGATGGTTGTCTTTTATAATTGTTGATGTACTGGGATTCATAGAAGGCTACGCCCGCTATGTCGTAGAAAACTTTAAAACTGAAGCATTAGAAGGCGGTGAACACTTAATTCTGGGAGAGCCGAGCGCAAAACTGTGGGATGAAGCCGTGAAAATAATCTTTCCCGATGGTACGGAGGAGATAATCCCCATATATACTTTCGACGGCTTCTTGGACATTAGACTTCCTACCGATAAAGTAGAGGGACTTAAGGGCTACATAACGATAGGAGGGCTTTCATATTCTCTGCCTTTATCGTTTGAGGATTTGGTCGATATTTATCAACGAGGAAAAATAGAAAAGATCGAGAAAGCGGTTTCCATCTATGGCTTGAAAAGAGTCCTATCTGAGGATGCTATCCTAAAACTTTCTCAATTGAAGAAAAAGCACATGAAAGTTGAGATAGACTATGAAGGAGGCTTTGTGTTTATAATGAAGGACCAAGAAATAATTACCAAATCTATACCAGATTACGTTATCGAACTTGTCCGGAATAAAGAGTATGAGAGAGCTATGGAGATATATAGCAAATGTACATCAGAAATTAGAGAGGAGACAAAAAGGAAGATAGTAGAGTTTTGTCATATGCTCGAAGAAATAGGCAAAAAAGACCGGGCCAAAGAACTCATCGATTTCTTAAAAAATAAGATAAGTCATGCTGAGAATCAAAAGGAAAACCTAGATAAACAAGAAGAGCGATAACTTTTATTCAACAATATAGCTGGCGGATTGTCGTTTATTTAGTTTTAAAATATATAGACCTCGCTGCTGTCTATATACACGTGTAGAATTATGCCAAGTTTGTCTTTTAGACTCGCATATATCCAAGCTTCCCCAATAAGGCGGATAGCAGCCCTATTAGATGAAGCCCGGAGAAAGGGAGATATCATTTCTTTCGGCGGAGGAGCTCCAAGCCTACCTCCTCCTAAGGAGTTAATAGATTACATAACCGTCCTTCTTAAAGAAAATCCTCAAAGAACAGTTTCCTACTGTGGTACTAGAGGATTGCCGGAGCTTAGGGAGCTTATAGCCGAGGACTTGAAGAAGCACTTCGGCGTAGACTACGATCCTAAAACAGAGATAATAATAACGGATGGGGGTACTGAAGGCATATTTTTGGCGCTATCAGCCGTGGTTGATAAAAATGAGGAGGTAATAATACTGGATCCTACATATTTAGGCTATAATGAGGCAATAAAACTGGTCGGAGGACGTGTAAAGAAAATACCCGTAACTGTAGAAAACGGATATCAGCCAGACTTAGAGCGTTTGAAACAAGTTATATCCCCTCTAACGAAGGCATTTATCTTACTAAGTCCAGATAATCCAACAGGGAGGATAATTGACCCTGAGTTCGTGAAAGGACTGGTTGATCTAGCGGAAAGTCATGATTTCTGGATTATATACGACGCCGCTTACAAATATATAGTCTTTGAAGAAAAAGACACCTGGCCTGACGCTATACCAGGCGCTAAAGAGCACACTATAACGATAAATACTTTTTCGAAAGAAGCATCTATACCCGGCTTCAGACTCGGATACGCGACTGGACCAAAAGAAGCTATAGAGGCTATGGAGAGGATTAAACAGTATGTATCTCTAGCTCCTAACACCGTTGGACAGTATGCTCTTTTAAAGTTTTACGAAGATGGGATAAAAGACAGGTACCTGAAGGAAGTCGTTATACCAACTTATAAAAGACGTAGAGATCTTATGTACGAGCTTATCAGGGAGTACTTACCAGAAGCCAGAACAGTACTACCTAAAGGAGCATTTTACTTCTTCGTAGACATTAAGTATTATCTAGAGAAAATGAGAAGAGATGACGAAGAGTTCGCTAATAGGCTTCTATATAGAAAGAACGTCGTCGTAATACCGGGATCGCATTTCGGAGATACGGGCAAAGGCCATGTCAGAATGACATTTGTGAGTGAAACTGAAGATAGAATACGAGAGGGGATGAAGAGAATAGGAGCATATGTATTTAGTTATTTATAAATTAAAGGACATCTAATACTGGGGTTTTTCCGAATTCTCCTAAATCTACCTCTTCTCCTGCCTCGACGCCCACGGGGAGCAGTCTAACGCCTAAAGTTTTCTTTCCAACGATACTAATTGTAGACAAGTCCTTAAAGAGCAACATTAAGACTTTATCTTCTGTCCATTCGGGTATAGGAACCATATCTAAACCAGCTACACAGGCTAAACAATACATGACTAAATCCTTTAACTCTAGATCTCTTTCCCTTACTCTTTTTTTCAATCCATCGTCTTCAGCCAAAGGCAGCATGATCTCATTAAAGCCTATAACTCTTTTATCCTTGCTAATCTTCTTTAAAATAGAGTTTATTTCGTATAGCGCTTGAAGAGTACCTGGAGTTCCGATAGTAGCCCCGTCTTTGATCTTCTCGATCAAAGGAACCACGCTTTCCTCAAGCCATGGAGAAATAGACAAGTCCACACCTAAAAAAGCTAGATCAACCATTGAAGATAAGCTTGAAGCTTTGCTCTTTATTTTGTCATAAACATCTATAATCTTTTTCTTAAGTTTTTGCAAATAGTTTTCGCTGTTCAGGGATTTTCCTTCTAGAAGATAATTCACGTACAATAGGCTTATGGTGTAGCCGGTTTGCGGGGACGATGTTACAGGAAAATAAGGGGTAAGGGGTTGAGGACCTATAGAGTATGCAAAACGTGCTGCGGCTAGCCAGCCTGCTTCTCGTGAAATGTTCTTAAGAATAGCTATGATTTTTCGTAAGGTTTTTTCGTTCTTCATGTTGTTCATTGACAAACATATGGAAGAGTAAAAACGTCTAGTATTAGAGTAGAGCTCTGGAAGCTCCCGTTCAAGTTTTGGATTACCTATACCCTTAATAGGCAGGTTATAATAATTGACGCGGTTCTTAAGATAATCTTCCAGAAGGCTTAACTTATTTAACTCGAAATTCTTGATTTTCTTTTCTAGTTCTTCCAAAGAGGGTAGAACAAGTCTTTTAGAGAGAACTTCTACATCCCTTCTCATCTCCTTCGAGACGTTTTCTAGTTTTTCTAGATAAAAGTCGAGGGCTTCAATCATTTCTTCTATATTCAAGAGAGATTTATCGAGTTTGATGTGTAGCGTTATAGCTCTAATCTTATACATAAGACTTCACCACATTCGGTAGTAACCCTTAAGACAAAACTTTTATTTAATCTTGACCTTAGTAGTTAAACGGGCCGGTAGCTCAGGGGAAGAGCGCCCGCTAACGGTACACACCGTCGGGAATTGCAAGCGGGAGTCCCCCGCAACGCGGGGGCCCAAAGTCGCGGGTTCAAATCCCGCCCGGTCCATCTTCCTATATTTTCATTAAAAATTGAAATGTCTCGTACCAGCATATTATAGCTGCGGCAAGAGCTATAATAAAGCCCACAATATATGACTCTGTTAATACATGAGGATAATACACAAACACGTACACCAAGAGCATGCCCGTGAAAAATACTGAGTAAAATAAAAAGCGGGGAAGAGAAATTCTCCCCATTTTAATGAAAAAAGCTAAGGTATCTACACGGACCAGTTTT
>Ga0164311_10000405_pt1 | contig 18526 bp, 16 predicted proteins | sample GuaBasSedimGuay2_FD_121796 | JGI IMG/M metagenome (GOLD analysis project Ga0164311, IMG submission 121796) | Subseafloor sediment microbial communities from Guaymas Basin, Gulf of California, Mexico - Guay2, Core 4569-9, 9-12 cm | ecosystem: Environmental > Aquatic > Marine > Hydrothermal vents... | reverse complement strand
CCGGCAATTGTGTGGGCTGTTGAAATCCAGAAGATGAGGATGAAGCCGCCTAGCATGGCTATTCCGAGGAAAGGAACTCCAACTATTCCAAGGGTAGCCGATAAAACCTTAGCAGGATACGAAGTAACAATATAGAAGCTTATGAATGCTAGGAGGAATGTGAGGGCTATCCTCCAAAGTTCACCAATGACAGTTCCTGCAGACTTCGACATTCCTCATCTGCCTCGTAATAAAGTCAACATGCTTTTTAAAGGGGTCTTCCTCAACCCTCCCCAAGAAGTATCCGAGTTCGCAGAGGAAGCAACATGGGCTTTGCCTACAGTCCCACGTAACATAGATGCACTCCCTAACAACCCTGCAGGGGATTTCATGTTTCCAAGTGGGCAAGTAAACTTTTAGGTTTAACTTTTTCCCTAAGAGCTTAAGGTTTTCAAAGAGTTTCTGCTCTTCATCCTTTGAAGGATAACCTATGTGTTTAAGTCTTTCATGGAGGTTGAAGAGTCTATGCAAAACTATGCCGTCGACTTCCACTTCCTTCCCAGCTTTCACGATTTCCGGTATTTCGTCAAGGTTCTCGAGGAAAATGGTTATGTCGAAAAAGATTTCCAGCCTACTACCCCTAGATTTCGCCTCCTCCCTAAGCCTTCTCACATCGTCTAGGATTTTAGACTTCCCCTTTAAGGTGTAAATACCTACTGCCAGCGAATCTAGATTGCTGACGAGTATTTGCTCTATCTTATTGCCGAGCAATACTCCGTTCGTTATCACGCTCGCCTTAATCCCAAGAGACTTCACGTAAGATACCATTTTGAAAAGGTCTGGATGTAGGAGGGGTTCCCCCCAGCCGTGAAAGGCTATTTCCTTAAACCTTTTGAGGGGAAGTCTCTTAAAATCTTCAAACCTCATATAGCCTACTTCCCGACCTGAGAATCCTCTCATACAAATTTTACAGTAACTGTTACAGTCGTTAGTTGGCTCAAGCTGCATAATGGAAGGCTTACTTTTTAAGGGTAAAAAAAGAGGCATTAAAAGTTAGGCCTCTCCTCACCTTTTCCTAAAGTTTTTCGTGAACCCTAGCTTAACCCCAGCTTTCTCCTGTAACTTTAAGCCAGCCTGCTTAACCATGCCAACGGCTTTAAAGGCTAAAATCCCGACCACTGTGCTTAAGGCTATGATTTGACTTACAAGTAAAGCCTGCATGCCGCTACTCACAGTCATCATAGCATTAGCGGTTGTGATTGAAACAGGCGCACACATATGGAAGTCACCCCCGAGCAAAAGTAATATTAATAAATATAAAAGTCTTACCCCTTGTTAAGAACTTTGAAACTTCATAGGGAAATTTAACATATAGGGTTTTGGGATGTCTTGTTGGAGGAAGAGTTTAGCCTAAAACCTATAGGTGTTATCCATTCGCCATATAAGACTCCTAGAGAGGCCCCTTATCAAGGAGGTTTGGTCGAAAACATTTGTGAGGTTGAGATTTTTCCAGAGTTTGAGAAGGGGTTGAAGGATGTTGAGGGTTGTAGCCATCTAATCCTACTCTACTGGCTTCATAAGGCTGAAAGGGATAAGCTTATAGTTTGTCCTCCCCACAATCTAAAACCTCATGGTGTTTTTGCGACAAGGTCTCCCCATAGACCAAACCCCATAGGCTTTTGCGTAGTTAAGCTTATTGAACGTAAAGGTAACATTTTAAAGGTTAAAGGTTTAGACGCCATAGATGGAACGCCACTCATAGACATAAAACCCTTCTCACCAAAACTCGACTTCATACCAGATGCAAAAATAGAATGGCTAGAAAAAGCTGGAAAGGTTAAAGAAAAACATTAAACCAAAAACTTTTTGGAAGCATACTAGCTAACTATTTTGGAGTGATTATTGACGGGTATAGGATTGGCTTTGTTCGTTAGAAGGAGTCGCAGAAGGATAGCTCATAAGCTGGCAAACCCACGACTCTTAAGAATCAGCTTCCATACGCTTCGCCACTGGAAAGCCGCCATGGAATACGCCAAAACCAAAGACATCCTCCACGTAATGAAACTGCTGGGCCACAAAAGCATAAAGAACACGCTAATCTACACCCAACTCATAGAAGGAATAAGAGATGACGAATATGTCTGCAAGGTTGCCAGAACCCCGGAGGAAATCTCCAGCCTCATAGAGGCAGGCTTCGAATACGTCTGCGAACATGAAGGACTTAAGTTCTTCAGGAAGCGCAAGTAAAAGTGTCGGGGGTTCATGCCAGACTATATAAATGGTGCCGGGGGCGGGCTTCGAACCCGCGACCTCCGGATTATGAGTCCGGCGCTTTAGTCTAGCCCACCTTTCTGGGAGGTTGGCCATCTAACCAGCTGAGCCACCCCGGCCTCAAACCTAAGATAGAAAAGGCTAACAATAAAGGTTTTGAATGAAGTATATTGGTTTGGGCCCCGGTAGCTTAGCGGTTAGAGCGGCGGCCTTGTAAGCCGCAGGTCGCGGGTTCAAATCCCGCCCGGGGCTCCAATTTCCGGAAGGAAACAATTAATATATGTAGGGTTATGGTTAAGGCTGATTTTTGAGGGAGGGTATGCTTCCGGTTGAAGGCTACAGCCTCTTGCACCCTCCTAATCGTCAGCCTTCTACTCTTTTCCACCCTGCTTCCAGGAGCCTACGCCAGCGGTAATGGCCAGCCAAACCCAAAAATTGAATACCACTTCGGCTTTGTAGGCCCTGGAATAGTTGAAGGTGAAATTACAGCTTCCGCTTTCGCGCCTCACCTAGACTTGGGATTTAAATGGGATAGGCCTCACCCCGGCCCTTTCGTGTGGGATAAAATCGAGCCTGTGAAAGGCCTTTACGATTTTTCTGAAACGGACCAGTATGTTCAGGCTGCCCAGCAGTATGGAATCCAGGTTATGGCTACCATTTGGCCTTACGCTGAATGGGACCAGGAATACTGGAGGCAGCAGCCTGACTGGCAGCCTTCCCAAGGCTTTGAAGAATTTCTGCCCGAAAGCCGCTACAAGCCGCATGACATGGAGGCTTATAAGGCGTTTGTTAGGGCCTTAGTTGAACGCTATGATGGGGATGGCATAGACGACATGCCAGGCCTCCAACAACCAATAAAATACTGGGAGGTCCTAAACGAGCCGGAGATGGGCTTAAAAGGTGAACCCTTAAACTTTTTCCACGGCTCCCCAGCCGACTACCTTGAAATCGTTAAGGCCACCTACGAAGCAGTTAAGGAGGCCGACCCTGAAGCTAAAGTTTTGAATGGCGGAATAGCCTACGTGCCTGAAACCTTAAGTGAGTGGAACAGTTTTTGGGGTGAATTCTTCAGCCTTGGAGGAGGCCAATACATAGACATCATAACTTTCCACAATCTCAACCCACATGTCTCCACAGCCCTAGCCAAACTTAAAGAATATTTAGAAGCCTACGACATAGACAAGCCCATATGGCTTACAGAGCTTCAGGTGGCTGAAGGCTACGACCCTCAACTAGGCTTAATAGGCGAAGAAGAGCAAGCCGAACTCCTAGTGAAAGGGTGCATTGAAGGCTTCGCTGGTGGAATCGACAAGATTTTCTATACCGCCTACATAGAGAACCCGCAGGTTCCTGAAAACCTCTCTAAAGCAGCCCTGCTGAAGGCTGATGGAACCCCCAAAAAAGCCTACTATGCATATAAAACCATGGTTGTCCTGTTGGAAGGCTTCACCTCGGTTGAAAAGCTTGAGGAAGACGTTTACAAGTTTACCTGCTCAGACGGGTTAGAAGTCTACGCGGTCTACCCCGAAGCTACTCCTCCAGCCTTGACAGGGAAAATTTTAACCGTGAACCTTGAAGGTGAAACCCGGCTTCTAGACGCGGGAAGCCTCCAACCCCCAACAAATCTAACCTATATTGTTGTAGGCTCAGAGGAAGAGCTTGAAAAGGTTCAGGAAAAACTGCGGGAAGCCCTTGGAAAAACCTCCGAGGAAACTGAAGCCTCCACCATAGCTGGAGAAATCGAGGTTAAAGTTCAGAAGCTAAGCCACTTCATTACTTTCCCGTGGGAGCAATCTTACAAGTTTACAATCCCTGTTAAAAACTTGGGGCAGGGAAAGGTTCACCTCCACCCAAGAATATCAGGGGTTCCAGAGGAATGGATCTGCATTGGTGGTGGAGATTTAATTCTTGAACCTGGCGAGGAGGGAAACATCGTTTACGCCTTCACCATTTTCCCAGGTGTAAAAACCACGAAGGCAACCATAATCGTAACCATTGAGAACCTCACCCATCCAGACAGCCCACCGGCCAGCGTAACCCTAGAGGTAGGCTTCATGGAGGTAATGCCTCCTCCAACCTCAAAAATTACCGGCAAAATCGTCGATAAGGTTTCCGGCAAACCGGTTGCTAACGCTGAGGTTAGAGCCTTTTACTGGAGCAATCTTGACTGCGCCTCCACAGTTTCCGGGCCGGATGGAAGCTTCAGGATGGCTGTTCCATCCTCCAGCGTGCTCGAGCTAGCTTATAGAGATTTGGATTTGAGGGGGGAGCCTCTTTTCCACTTGGAGGTTTCGGCTGAAGGCTATGAGCATTACTCCCTCTACGATGTAAGGGTTCCGCCTGAAGGTTTGAACCTTAAAATTGAGCTTACACCTGTCAGTTGTGAGGGTTTCTACCAGCAGGTTTGGGCTGAAAGCGTTGAAGGCTATGGGATATGGAAGTGTATTCCCACGGAGGACTGGAGCCTTTTCGCAGTATGTCAAGGTGAACATGGCTTCCCAGGCATAACGGTTCCCCCGGAAACCACCAACATCTACCTCTTCGATGGAAGCGGAAGCCTCCTCTGGAAGAGAAGCATAGAAAAGGAGTCTTGGGCTGTCGACATTGCTTTTGACGGTTCCAAAATAGCTTCGGGAAGCCACGGCGGGAAAGTCTACGTTTGGGATAGAGATGGAAACCTGCTTTGGACTGTTGACGTAGGCCCCGAACCTGTCAGAGAGGTCAAATTCTCCCATAACGGGAAATATTTGGCTTTCGGTCCAACCCCTGAAGGCAGAGGCTATGTAGGCCTCTACGACGCTGAGACAGGTAAACTCTTATGGAGTTATGAAACTGGAGACCATGTAAGGGAGATAGAGTTCACTGTCGACGATAGATATGTGGCGGTTTCCAGCACCGACGGCTACACCTACCTCTTCACCATCGACGGCAAACTCCTATGGAAACGCTACCATGGAGGCTACCTGCCCTTCATGCTGAAAATCAGCGAAAACAACGATATGCTTGTGGTTGCTGGTAAAGGCCAAGAACTCTACGCCTACGATTTCAATGGAAACCTTCTCTGGAGCTTCGAAGCACCCGAAGTAATTCAGTATGGAGCCGCTTCCTCAGACCTCTCGCGAATATTAATCTTCTCCAACAGCGCCCTCTACATGCTCGACCGGGAAGGAAAGGTGGTCTGGTGGAAGAAGATTTCGCCCATAGGCCACAACGCCATAGCCATGACACCTGACGGAAAATACATAGCGGTTGGATGCATGGATGTCCTCTGCTTGTTGAATGAGAATGGAACAACCATCTGGAAGTTTAAAGGCTTCGAAAAAGGCTCAGGCTTCCACGCTAAACATCCCTTTCTTTGCGCAGCCCAAAACGTTCAAATAAGCCCTGACGCCGCCAAAATTTTAGCAGGCTTCGGCGAAACCAACAGGAAACTCAGGCTTTTCCAAGGGGAAATTAAAAGCGTGGAGAAGCCTGAGGCTGAGCAGCCCAGAAAAATTAGGAAGGCAGACTTGGATGGTGACGGGAAGGTCAGCCGTGAAGACCTAGAGGTTCTGAAGAAGGTTTACGGTTTAATGTTTGGCGTGGCAGGCTTCAAGCCTGAAGCCGACCTCAACGGAGACAACAAAATAGACATAGTAGACCTAGCCATCCTCGCCTTCCAATGTGGACGAGAAAAACCCTCCCTGCCGGCTGGAGACGTCATCCCCGCTAAAGGTCCGGGGATACCTCCAAAGGGATTGGAGAACGAGGATGGCCCATGGAATCATAGGCTCCTCCTAGCAAAATCCACTGATGGAGTTAAATGGACGAAAAGTTTCCAGATTCTGGCAGATCAGGCCTCTGTCCCTGACGTAATAGTCGACCATGAGGGGAACCTTCGCGTATACTATGCAGACTACTTTAATCTAGGCATTACCGTAGCCATATCGCCAGATGGAGGTGAAACCTGGATTTACAGGAAGGTTAAAGGGTTAACCCCTGAATGGGTTGACCCCGACGTGGTTCTCCTTCCAGACGGCCGCTACAGGCTTTACGCCTCCTACATGCCCCTAGAAGGGCCTCAAGACAAAATAGTTTCAGCCATTTCCGAGGATGGAATAAACTTCACTCCGGAGGAAGGCTACCGATACCATGAGCCTGAAAGTCTCCTAACAGATCCTGATGTTTTCTGGTTTAAAGACCGATGGTACATGATTATAGGTCCAGAGCTCACGCTTCTAGAATCAGAAGACGGGTTAATCTTCAAAAAAGTGGAGAAGCTTCCTTTCGGATGTGGGGTATCCTGCACAATACCTTACGGTGAAGGTTTAAGGGTTTACTTCCATCTTGACGAACCTGGCCCACTAAAAATTTACCTGTCCTATACAGAAGACCTAAAAACTTGGTCTAAACCTGAAGTCGTACTAGCTGGTGGAGAAAACAGTTTAGACCAATATGGTGTTGGCGACCCTGCGGTTGCAAAACTGCCTGAAGGAGGCTACATCATGGTCTACAAAACATGGATCCAAAAGCCTAAACAAGGCGGAGAAATGGAAACTTTCGAAGGCAGGCTTGAATCTAAGGCTGAGGAAGAAAAGTTTGCTGAGAAATTTTACCGATTCGGTATAGGCGCTAAGATGGGTGAGGTGTCAACCGCCAGGCTTGCACATCTGTTAGGCTTAGACTGGATAAGGCTTGATTCAGTCTTTATTTGGGGTGAAATAGAGCCCTCAAAAGGGGAATACAACTTTGAAAAGTCTGATGAAGTTGTAAGGAAAATACAGGAATACGACGTAAGGGTTATAGCAAAGATAACCTCTTTCGCCGAATGGGACTTTAAGCAGAAATATCCTGAAAAGCAGCTTGAAAGCCTTCCGAGGACGACAGCCCACATTCCATCCCCACCGCCATACAAGCCTTACGATATAGAAGCCTACAAAGATTTTGTGAGGAAAGTTGTTGAACGCTACGATGGTGACGGAATTGAAGATATGCCAGGCTTGAAATACCCGATAAAATGTTGGACCATTCTTAATGAGCCGGAAGACCATGAACAGTTTATCGGCACAGGCAAAGATTACGCTGAAATTCTGAAAGCAAGCTATGAAGCGATAAAAGAGGCTGATCCTGAAGCGAAAGTGAACATTGCTGCTGCTGGCGATGTGGGTGTGGTGGTTTTAGGAAGCAATTTCTGGGAGGAAGCCTTGAAATACTCGAAGGGATACTTCGACTATGGAAACATCCACTATAACGTGGGAGCCAGCGGAATAGACAAGGAAGGTTTTGAAGATTTAAGCAGAGGCTTCAGAGTTTACAGAGACTACCTTTCATCTTTCGGCATTAGGAACGTGAAGGTTTGGGGTACAGAGATTTCCCTTGCCCCGGGAAGCCTGCCCGTCGAGGAGAAAGCAAGGCTGTGGGTTATAGGCACTGTTAAATCATTCGCAAATGGAGCCATAGGACTAAAATATCCATTCGTATTTTCAGAGGAAAAAGATGAAAGAATGTTGAGAATGTTCTTAACCCTAACAACCCTACTTAAGAACTTTGATAGGGTTGAAAAGGTCGGTGAGGGATGCTACAGGTTTTACGCGGATGGTTCGGAAATTTTTGTTGCATGGAAGCCGGGTAAACTGCCAGACGATTTGACAGGCGAAACCTACGTTGTAGATGTTTACGGCAACATTGAAAAGAAGGATGCCAGCTCGATAACGCTGACAAGCATGCCCCTCTTCATTTTAAAAGATGAAGGAAGAATAGAGGCTCTTAAAAGCAAACTGCAAAACGTAGGAAAGCTGATAGAGGAGCTTCAAGAAATATCTAAGCCTGAATCCGGGGAAGGTGGGCCTAAAGCCGAGAAAGGAGAGGAGGCACCTCAGCCTCTCACCGGAGGGGAAGATATAAGCTGGGAGAATGCGCAGGTTTTCCAGGATCCTGAAGGCGACTTCTGGCTTGGAGGAGGCTCCCCGCCTGAGGTAATATCATTCCCACCCTCAGACATCCTCGCCGTCTACATTAAAACAGAAGGCGAATACCTCTACATTAAATATGAGGTTGCAGGGGAAATTCCCAGGCTTCCCCTTCAACACAATGGCGACACGGTTAGGCTTCTCATGTTCGACTGCGCCGTAGACACCGACTGGAACCTTTCCACAGGAGAAGTCATGAACTATCAGGGTGCAGATTTGGCCTTGGAAGCCTGGTTCGGCTCCCCAAAGGAGGCTGAAGGCGAAATGTACGCCTACATTCACCACGCCTTCTACGACCCCAAAGGCGAGGAAGGTATAAGCCAGTGGCGTCCAGGCGAAATCGTGGCTGGAGGCCTCGGCGAAAAATATGTTACCATGCGGTTCAAGCTTTCCGAGATAGGCCTAAGCAAGGGTATGAAGGTTAGAATGCTCCTGTGGGTTGAGGCTGAAAGCGACCTCTACCACCACTTCGCCCGAGATGTCTGCCCCGGTGAGAAACAATGGGTAACCGTGGAAATCTGATGATTTCTCCCTCCTGAGTAAATAATACTGCAGGCAGCCTTGAGGGAAACCTTCAAAATTGGAGGGGAAACTCCTCTAATAGGCTGTATTGCCTTCGGCCTCATAGATAGAGGCACAAACCTCATCCAGGTTAGACCATCCAGCAGCTGCCCTCTCTCCTGCATCTTCTGCTCCACCGATGCAGGCCCAAACTCGAGGAATAGGCAGACCGAATACCTGGTGGAGCTGGAGCCGCTTCTGGAGGCGTTCAAGGCTTTAGCCGCCTTTAAAGGGGGGAGGGTTGAAGCTCACATAGACACGGTGGGAGACCCCTTAACCTACCCCAAAATCGTCGAACTCGTAGAAGCGTTAAGCAGCCTCCCCGAGGTATCCGTGGTCTCCATGCAGACGAAAGGCTTCCTACTAACCGAGAGGCTGGCTGAGGAGTTGGCTGAAGCCGGCCTTTCAAGGCTGAACCTTTCCATCGACGCCGTCGACAGCGCTTTGGCCGTCAAACTTGCGGGAACCCCAGCCTACCGGGTGGAGAAAATTCTAGGGTTGGCTGAACATGTGGCTGGAAGCACAAAGGCCGACCTGCTCATTGCTCCTGTCTGGCTTCCAGGAGTAAACGATGAGGAGATTCCGAAAATAGTGGAGTTCGCCCTGAAAATAGGAGCTGGGAAACGTTGGCCTCCCCTAGGCATCCAACGTTATGAAGCCCACAAGCGGGGTAGAAGGCCTCCCAACGTTAAACCTGTAAGCTGGAAAACCTTTTACCGGTGGCTTTCCCGCCTTGAAGCAGAATACCAGGTGAAACTGAAGCTCACCCGAAGAGACTTCAACATTGAGAGGAGGCCTATGCTCCCCATACCCTACCAGGTAGGCCAGAAGGTTTCCGTTAGGATCGTGGGGCCAGGCTGGCTTAAAGGCGAACATCTCGCCGTAACCAGGGACGGTTTAAGAAGCCTAACCGTGGTAAGGCTGCCTCATCCTCCGGAAAGCGGGGAACTGAAAGTTCGCATCCTGAAAAATGAGCATAACATTCTGCTCGCTGAACCTTTGCTTCCTCAAAGACTTTAAATAAAATTGAGGGTTAGGGTTTCCAGTTTCCAGCTGGAAGTTTTAACAGGTTAACTTGGCAGGCTCCTCACCCTTCCAAGGGGGAAAGAAGATGGAAGAGAGAGGCGCGGAAACCCTGAGAACCTACGAGGAAATCAACGAGAAGATTAGGCGGGGAGACATCGTCGTGATGACCGCCGACGAATTCGTAGAGTATGCTAGAGAGGCAGGAGTGGAGAAGGCTGCTAAAGAAGTTGACGTGGTCACCACGGGAACCTTCGGAGCCATGTGCAGTTCAGGAGCCTTCCTCAACTTCGGCCACACGGAGCCGCCTATGAAAATGTGGAAGTGCTGGCTGAACGATGTTCCCGCCTACGGCTTCATCGCTGCAGTGGACGTCTACCTGGGCGCTACGGCAACCAGCGAAACCAGGGGGATAGATTATGGTGGAGGCCACGTTTTAGAGGATTTGGTGAGCGGGAAGGAGGTTGAGCTTAGGGCTGAAGGCTGGCCTACAGACTGCTACCCCCGCCAATACGTTGAAACCACCATAACGCTGGAGGAAATAAACCAGGCGGTGCTGGTCAACCCTAGAAACGTGTATCAGCGGTATGCAGCAGCCACCAACAGTAGCGATCGCATCCTCTACACTTACATGGGAACCCTTCTCCCCAACTATGGAAACGTCATGTATAGTGGTGCAGGCCAGCTTAACCCCCTATACAAAGACTACAACTACGAAACAATTGGAGTTGGAACAAAAATTTTCCTTGGAGGCGCGGTAGGCTACGTTATGGGTGAGGGAACCCAGCATAACCCTAAAGCCCGCATGGGAACCCTCCTTGTTAAGGGAAACCTGAAAAAGATGAATCCAAGATATTTGAGGGGGGCCACCGTTCACAGGTATGGTGCCACCCTCTACGTTGGCGTAGGAATCCCCATCCCCCTCATAAACCTTAAAGTGGCAAAGTCGGCAGCCACCCCCGACGAGGAAATCTACACGGAAATTTTAGACTATGGAATTCCCTCGAGAAGCCGGCCTATAGTTAGAAAGGTTTCCTACGCCGAGTTGAAGTCTGGAGTTGTGGAAATAAACGGGCGGAGCGTTCCCTCCTCCTCCATGTCCAGCCTCCCCTACGCCAAAGAGATAGCTGAAACCTTGAAGAAATGGCTAGAGGAAGGAATCTTCACGCTTACAAGGCCTGTTGAGCTTCTACCCTTAGACGTAGAATTCAAGCCTTTACAGGTCAAACGTTATGAGCCTAAAGTTAAAGATGTGATGACAAGCAGGGTTATCAGCGCCAAACCCACCGACGACGTGAAAACCCTAGCCTCCCTCATCGTTAAGCATGGCATAGACCATATTCCCATCGTGGACGCTGAAGGGAAGCTGGTGGGCATAGTTACCTCTTGGGATCTGGCTCGAGCCCTAGCCGAAGACAAGCGAACCCTCCAAGAGGTCATGACCACAAAGGTTATTGTGGCCAAGCCCGACGAGTCTGTGGATGTGGCTGCCAGAAAACTTTTACAGTATAAGATTTCGGGTATGCCTGTGGTGGATGAAAACTTTAGGGTTGTAGGTATGGTTACCACAGATGATCTTGCCAAGCTGGTTAAAGGTAGGAGGGGAGTCTTCAGCCTTGAAGGTTAAAATCCTTTACGGGCATGAGCGAATTAAAAAGCCTGTGCTCTCCACGGTTATCCTTGAAACAGGTGTCCCACTGAACATTCTTGAGGCCTCCATAACCCCCAGCAGGGGGGAAATCATCGTCGACATTCCAGCTTCAGGCGAACAGTTGGAGAAGGTTTTGGAGGCCCTCCGCAGGGAGGGTGTGGAGGTAAGCGAGCTCGGCCCCACCGTAGAGGTGGACAGGGAACGCTGCATTCTCTGCGGAGCCTGCGTTTCACCCTGCCCCACCGGGGCCATAACCCTCACCATGGAGGAGCTGAAAATCGACGACCAGCTCTGTATTCGATGTAGAGCCTGCGTGGCAGCCTGCCCTCTTAAAGCCCTGAAAATAACCTCTGAAGGGTGAGGGAGGGCTTGAAGGTTTCAGAAGCCATCCTCAAGAGGAGAAGCGTTAGAAAGTTTAAGGCAGACCCTGTTCCAGCAGAGCTTCTAGAGAAAATTTTGGAGGCTGGACGTTGGGCTCCCTCCGCAGGAAACCTTCAACCCTGGATTTTCGTGGCCGTCGTAAACCGTAAAAGCTTAAGCTTGCTGAGAAGGTTTTCTCCAGGCTATCTTGGAGAGTCTCCCGCCGCTATCGTTATATGCTCCAACCGGAAGCTTGCCCGGGAAAGAGGTGGAAAACTCGCTGAAGAATACTTGGTAGTGGCTGACTGCGCTATGGCTGCTGAAAACATGATGCTGATGGCTGTGGAACTCGGTTTAGCCTCCTGCATCATCAAATCCTTTGCGCCTGAACCCGTCAAAAAGCTGCTTAAGCTTCCAGAAGGAGTGGAGCCCGAGCTTATCCTCGCCCTAGGCTACCCCGCCGAGTCTCCCCAGCCTCCGCCAAAGAGGGAGCTCAGCGAAATAGCCTTCCTAGAAGCCTATGGGAGGCCTTGGAGCGTGGAGGAGGCTGAGGCTGAAGCTGGGAAATCTCCAGGGGAAGCCGACCCATGGCTGAGCCTTATGGCCTACCTAGTTTCCAGCGCGTTAGGCTGCCTTGATGAGCCTCAAGCCTACGGCTCCTTCAGGCTTCTAGACGCCTTAAGCCGGCTTCTCGAAATCTTAGAGACCGTTAAACCTGAAGATAAAGGCTTTTTGGAGGCTTTAAGGAGGGAGATAGAGGAAAAGAAATATATGGTTCTCAGCGACCCAGCCGGCTACCGCCGCTTCCTCGTAGAGCTTGCCGGAAGGCTGGTGGAAAGATTTGAAGGTGGAGGTTAGAGGAGGCCTCTACCGGCTGCGGGTGAAGCTTCCCCCCTCAAACCTCCTCCTAATCAGCGACAGGCCGGAAGCAGTCTCCGCAGCCCTAGCTTCCTTCACCTACCATAGGGCAAGCCTAGAAGCCTACGTGGCTGAAAACCCCTACTACTGTTACAGCCTTGAACCAGTTGAAGTCGAGCGTTGGGCTCCTGAAGCCGTCAAGCTGGCGGCTGAGGCAGCCTTCAAGGCGAAGGTGGGCCCCATGGCGGCTGTTCCAGGAGCCCTAGCCGAGCTAGCTCTCCAAGCCATGGCTGAGCAGAAGGCTAAGGTGGGCGTGGTGGAGAATGGAGGGGAAATAGCAGCCTTCACCGATAGGCCTTTAACGGTAGCAGTCTATGCGGGGAACTCCCCCCTCTCAGGGAGGATAGGCTTTGTTTTAAGCCCCGAGGAAACCCCGATAGGGATAGCTACCAGCTCAGCCACCGTAAGCCACGCCATAAACTTCGGTGAGGCAGACGCGGCGGTAGCCCTAGCCGAGTCGACAGCCCTCGCCGATGCGGCAGCCAAAGCCGCCTGCAACGCGGTTAAAGGTGAAATCAAAGCCTCCATAAGGAAAGGTTTAGAGGCAGCCTTAAAGGTTCCCGGAGTGAGGGGAGCCCTAATTGTTAGAGGCAAATTCTTCGGTGCAGCTGGCCGTCTTCCAAGGCTTATAGCCTTAAAGGGCGGTGTGGAAGAAGCCTTTAAAAGCGCCTTGAAGGTGCTTTGACACCTAAGGTAAAACTTTCGGGAGACTAAATTTTATTTGGGTGGAAGGCTGACTGTAAAGCCGGAGGGGAAGGCTTTTCAGGAGGCGGAAAGATGAGTTTAGAAAACATTAAGCGGGTTTGCGTTGTTGGAGCAGGAGTTATGGGTTCAGGCATAGTCCAGGTGTTTGCTCAAGCAGGCTACGAGGTCACCATGGTAGATATAGCTGAAGAGTTTCTCCAGAAAGGGTTAAACAACATCCGTAAAAACTTGGACAGGGCGGTGGCTAAAGGTAAAATGAGCAAGGAGGAGGCAGACGCTGTTTTAGGGAGAATAAAAACCACTTTAAGCCTCACTGAGGGAGCTAAAGACGCAGACTTCGTGGTTGAAGCAGTGGTTGAAGACATGAGTGTTAAAAAGCAGGTTTTCAGCAGGCTGGATGAGGTTTGCAGGCCTGAGGTAATATTGGCCTCTAACACTTCCACCCTAAGCATCACCGAGCTTGGCTCCATAACGAAGAGGCCTGACAAAGTGGTGGGAATGCACTTCTTCAACCCTGCACCCGTCATGAAGCTTGTGGAAATCATTGCGGGAATGAAAACTTCCCCTGAAACCTTGAACACGGTTAAGGCTCTAGCTGAAAAGCTGGGTAAAACTCCTGTGCAAGTTAAAGATTCGCCGGGCTTCATTGTTAACAGGCTTCTAAACCCCATGCTGAACGAAGCCTGCTTCCTCATTATGGAGGGCGTAGCCACCCCAGAGGAAATAGACACCGCCATGAAGCTGGGATGCAACCACCCCATGGGTCCCTGCGAACTCATGGACCTGATAGGCTTAGATATAGTCCTAGCCATTATGGAAAGCCTCTACCGGGAGACGGGGGACCCCAAGTTCAGGCCGGCTCCCCTGCTGAAAAAGATGGTTAGGGCAGGCCTCCTAGGCCGAAAGTCAGGCAAAGGCTTCTACACCTACCAGTAGTCTTCCCGGGTGAAACATGATGGCTGAGGAGAAAGCTTTAATTCGAAGCCTTGAAGGCAAAGCCTTATGGCTCACCATTAACAGGCCTAAAGCCTTCAACGCGTTAAACAGCGAGGTTTTCCGAGGCATAAGGGAGGGTCTCGCCGAGGCGGAAGCAAACCCCAACATAGCCGTGGTGGTGATAACAGGGGCTGGAGAAAAAGCCTTCTCAGCTGGAGCCGACGTTGAAAAGTTCAAGTCTCCCAATGTGGAGGAGGTCAGAGAATTCATTAAGCTCGGCCAGGAAACCATCCTCAAAGTTTTAAGGTTTCCAAAGCCCACCATCGCGGCGGTCAACGGGGTGGCTCTCGGGGGAGGCTGCGAGCTTGCCATGGCCTGTGACATTAGAATCGCCTCAGAAAACGCGAGGTTCGGCCAGCCGGAGCCAAGGCTGGGAATAATCCCAGGCTGGGGTGGAACCCAGCTTATGCCTAGGCTTCTCGGGCTGGCGAAGGCTAAAGAGCTTCTATTAACTGGCAGGGTTATCTCGGCTCAGGAGGCTGAGAGGCTAGGCCTGGTGAGCCGTGTGGTAGCTCAGGGAGAACTGAAGAAGGCTGTGGAAGAGCTTGTGGAAACCATTGGAGGGTTGGCTCCCCTAGCCATTCAAGCCGTAAAGCGGATTCTCACCGCCCAAGCTGAGAGGATGCTTGAGGAAGGCTTAAGAGAAGAGCTGGAAAGCTTCATGAAATGCTACGAGACAGAGGACAGGGTGGAGGGAGTTTCAGCCTTCTTCGAGAAGCGGAAGCCAGCCTTCAAAGGCAGGTAGAAACAACCGCTTCCCCCTTTATTTTCCCTTCAAATGCGGATTTGTTTTCCTCGCTATTTCCATGAGTTCTTCAGCTTTAGCCTCCGAGATGAGCTTCCTATTCTTCAGGTCCTCTATGCATTTGTCAGCGTATTTGCACCAGCTTACACAGGAGGCGGAAGCCTCACGGTGGAGGGTTTTCCCACAGTTCGGACATTTAACCTCAACCTCATCGCTGAAAAATTCCACTTCTTCACCGCAGGCAGGACAGGTTCTCACAACGATGTCGGCGGGGCGAATTAAATCCTTTATTCCGGGACAATGCTTGTAGGCCAAGGCTTAAACCTCGATGCTTCCTTTTCTCTAGGTTTCTATTAAATTTTTTCTAGAAAGTTTACTCGAGCATACTCCTAACCCTTTCAACCAGCCTGGGGAGGATCTTTCCAGCCTTCCCGAAAAGGGAGAGGTCAGCTATCCCGGTTAGCGGGGTTGCCTCCATGTTGACTTCTATAATGGCGGTTTTCCCCTCTCCCAAGCCTGAGCTAAACCATAAGGGGCTAGGGGGTCTAAACTTGAATTTGGCCAGGTAGGGCAGCTCCGCTGCGGGGTAGACGACGGCTGAGGTTCCAACCACCAGCATTAAGTCGCATTTTAAGGCTTCCTCCTCGGCTTTTCTGAAAGCCTCGAAGGGGAGAGGCTCCTCGAAGAAGACGACGGTAGGCTTAAGAAGGCCTCCGCAGGAACATTTAGGAGGATTCTCTCCTCCAGCTACCCTTCCTTCCACCTCCCCCATAGGGTATTCCCTTCCACAGCTTAGACACCTAGCCTTACCGAGGTTTCCATGGAGCTCCACCACGTGGCGGCTGCCAGCCTTCTGGTGGAGGCCGTCCACGTTCTGGGTTATCACGCATTTAAGCTTGCCAAGCCTTTCGAGTTCAGCCAACGCGAAATGGGCTGGGTTAGGCTTAGCCCTATCAAGTCCCGCGAAGATTTCAAAGTGAAGCCTCCAATATTTGGCCGGATTTGAAAGGAAGCTTTGCAGGGTGAAATCTTCCGGGTCGTATTTCCTCCATAAACCTTTAGGCCCTCTAAAGTCTGGTATGCCGCTTTCCGTGGAGATACCCGCCCCAGTTAAAGCTACGCAATACTTAGACGTAGCGATCCTTCGAGCTGCCTCCTCCAAAAGTCTTTCAGCTTCCACGGCAAAAGGTCTAACGTTTTCCAGCCTTTAAACTGTTAGGTTGCCCGGGGGAATCGCCAATAAATTATAACGCGTCTATAGGCTGGCAGAAAGCCGCTAGAAGGTTAAACGAAAAATTTGTTTTTCTTTCCCCTGTAACCTAGCAGGTTACAGGCTTCCTTTCATCTTCAGGGAGAACGCCGATACACATTTTTCTGAGCCTTTCATCCTCGACGAGGCTTTTAGGGTCTCCCTCGTAGACGCAACGGCCTGAAACCATTAAGTATACGCGGCTGCAAATCTGAAGGGCCTTCTTAACGTTCTGCTCAACCATGAGAACGGGGATTCCCGCCTCCTTTATCGTTTCAATTTTCGATAACACTTTAGCTACGGCTTTGGGAGCCAGGTTGGCGGTGGGCTCGTCAAGGATTAGAAGTTTAGGCCTGCTCATGAGAGCTCGGCCAATGGCAAGCATCTGTCTCTCTCCGCCGCTGAGGGTGGCAGCCCTACGCTTCCTGTAAGGTTTAAGCTCAGGGAAAAGCTCGAAGATTTCCTCTAGGTCTCTTCGAACACCGTTATCCTTCCTGATGTAAGCTCCCATCTCCAGGTTTTCCTCAACCGTAAGATTGGTGAAAACGTTTTCCACCTGGGGGACATATCCAATTCCTATCCTTATGATTTCATGGGTTCTAGACCCGTTAAGGGGCCGCCCCTCATAAACCACCTGGCCGCTGAAAACCCTAGCCAGCCCCACCACGCTTTTAAGTAGCGTAGACTTGCCTGAGCCGTTAGGCCCTATTAGGGCGATAACCTCATCCCTGCCAACCCTTATGGAAACATCTTGGATAATCACCGTTTTACCGTAGCCTGCGTGAAGGTTTAAGGTTTCAAGGATGGTCAAGGCCCACCACTCTATTCCCTTTCCTCTAACCGTTGGCTTCGCCTTTATATCGTTTATTTTTAAGGTGTTTTATGTTTTTCTGTTAGGCTTCCCCAAGGTAAACGTTTATCACCTGAGGATTGTTGACGATTTCGCTGGGGGTTCCCTCCGCGATAACCTCCCCCTTATACATGACGTGAATCTTGTCAGCATAGCTTAGCAGGGCCTCCATCCGATGCTCAATAATAAGGAAGGTTAAACCTTCCTCACGTAGCTCTAAAAGTTTCCGGAAAATCTTGTCTACAAGGGCAGGGTTAACCCCTGAAGCAGGCTCATCTATCAGAAGCATTTCAGGGTCAGACATGAGAGCCCTGCCCAGCTCTAGGAGCTTCATCTGCCCTCCGGAAAGGTTGGAGGCAGGCTCATCTTTAAGCCTGTCCAAATCCAGAAACTTCAAAATGTCCCTCGCTTTTTCCACAAGCCCCCTTTCCTCTTGAAGCCATTTCCCCTTTAAGAAGGCCAAGCTGAAGCTTTCCCCAGAATTCTTTTTTGCGGCTATAAGCATGTTGTTGAGCACGCTGAGCTTCTGGAAAAGGCGGGGAATCTGGAAGGTTCGAACAAGACCCCTCCTGAAAATCTGGTAGGGCTTAAGCCCGTCGATACGCTCCCCCTTATACTTTATGGCTCCGCCATCAGGCTTGTAAACCCCTGAAACCACGTTGAAAAGGGTGGTTTTACCGCTCCCATTAGGCCCTATAAGGCCGGCGATTTCTCCGCGTTCAACCTTCAAGGTTGCCCCGTTCAGCACCCTAAGCCCGTCAAACTCTTTAACCACCCGTTCAATCTCCAGCATGCTAGCCCACCACCGTTCTGATATCCTTCTCTTTAAGCAGCCCCTCCGGCCTATACATGAGGAAAAGGATAATCAATATTCCTATAATTATAAATCTAAGGTTCATAGGGTCTACGGGAAGCACCAGAAAATCTTTCAGAATCCTGGTTCCCCTGTCGAAAGCCTGCATGATGAGGGCTCCGAGAACCGCGCCAACATTGTTGGCCGGTCCTCCCAGCAGAACCATTATCCAAACCGTGAAGGTTAAGGCAGGGGAGAAAAGGTCTGGACCTACATAGCTTAAATATTGCGTGTAAAGGGAGCCTGCCGCCCCAGCCATAGCACTTCCCAAGGCGAAGGCTTGAACCTTGAAAAGGGTGGTGTTTTTCCCGAGGGCTTGAACAGCTTCCTCGTCTTCACGGATAGCTCTTAAAACCCTCCCATAGGGAGAATTGGTTAAAAGATGTATTATCAGGTAGAAGACGCCTAGAACCGTGT
>Ga0164311_10000404_pt1 | contig 18549 bp, 14 predicted proteins | sample GuaBasSedimGuay2_FD_121796 | JGI IMG/M metagenome (GOLD analysis project Ga0164311, IMG submission 121796) | Subseafloor sediment microbial communities from Guaymas Basin, Gulf of California, Mexico - Guay2, Core 4569-9, 9-12 cm | ecosystem: Environmental > Aquatic > Marine > Hydrothermal vents... | reverse complement strand
TAGAAGGATATGGCAGTGTTGTTAAATTTGAAAGTATTGATGAAGCAAGAGATTACATGATGAATTTTGTAAAACAGAAATTTGGTGGTGTTGGCTACATTGTTATGGCGAATCCGATGGATATAACAAAAGCTGAAGTTCTGGATAGCATAGAATATCATTTTGAAGGCACAATAAATTCTGGAAGCACATTGCATGGACTGAATATTTTGCTTTCGGGCTTTAATTATACAGCTGTGCATAACATCAATGTCCCATATGACGGATTTGTCAGAATAAAAATTGAGTTAATAAATAAGGATAGCGATGAAGTAGAAAAATGGGGGGATCGTCTTTTCCTTCATTTATCAACACCTGATAACATCACTTTCATATATACATCCACAGCAGGTGGGATTCCTGTTGTTGATGAAAATGGAAACATAGTTGTTGATCGCCTTGACTATCAGACATGCGTTTACAACAAGCCCGGCATTTATAGGGCAGAGATAGTGGGCACATGGATAGCAAAGAGGAAGGGAAGCTATGAAATGAATGTAAATGTGGAGAAAATAGACAGGGGTAACTTTCCATTAATGAAAAATTTATCTTCTCTAGCATCATATCTGGCAGCATACCACCGCGGCATCATATGGGCTTCTCCGGAATTCGCTTTTGCTGGAGGAGAAAATGCTGATATAGGAGGCATAATTTATCCCATTTCAAATGAATTTCTGGTCGAACCATGCAATACACATGTTTTAGCCATACATCAAAAGCTAAATGAATTGCTTGCAGAAATAGCGGATTTGCCTGCCGAGCCTAAAACGCTGTGGCAACATTACAGGAAAAATCCAATATATATTGCAATAATGGCAGACGCTACCATGATACCAATGTATTACTATTACAATCCAGATAGCGATTATGTCTCGGGCCAAGGCACAGCAAGCGATTTCATTTATGGAGATATAGATCCAGATCCACAAGATATGGAGAATGATACATTTACTTACTGGCCAGAAATGGAAAATGCTGTCGGCAGAGTAACTGGTTTCGATGCCGAAGATTGTTCTGCTTTAATAGCAAGAACAATTTTCTATGATAATATAATCGAAAAGCTCGGTGAGTGGAAAAGAAATGCTACGGTGCAAACCGGCACAGGTATTGAATTTCAGTATATTCCTATCATTACTCCACTTGCCAATCGCCTTAAGAGTATAATGGGTTTTGGTCCTGTCAGGCAAGAGCCAACTAAATTTCCGACAGGCGAGAGTAAATTCATAAACGAAAGGATATGCAATGATTTTGCAGAAAATGGTTTCAATGTATTTCCTGCCCATCGTTTAGAAGCGCAAAGAGTTGGCCTTATAATGGACAGGAAAGGAGGAGAATATCAGCTTAAAAGCAACTATATTTTTGCCTTTGACCATGGCACCCATTACCTTTATGAAGCAGGAGACATGCTCGAATTTGATCAACTTGGCTTAGGATTAAAAACAGGATTATCTGGAAAAGGAAGCTTCGACGTCCGCCATGTTATCAACATGCCATATAATCCTAGTGTAGCCTTCATAGAAAGTTGCCTAGTTGGCAAGATAGAAGGCTTATTGCCAGAAAATTGTCTCAGTCAGGTATACATACATGCTGGTGTAAATTCATTCATTGCATCTACTCGTTATACAGCTGATCCAGGCTATTTAGAACCAGGACTAATACTCAAGGGTTTTGGTTTTTACGGCTACATAAATGCAACCAAGAATCTATGGCTTTATGGAGAATATCCAGATTTGCATTTTGGTGCTCTGCTGGCGGAGGATTTCATTCTTGATTTGATTAAAAATGATACAACGGTTGGCTTGGCTTTGAGAAATGCTAAAAATAAATATCTGCCGAAAGATGCGAATTCAACTTTCATGTGGACTCCTCCTCTTGTGAATGGAGATAATTTTGGCATGGAAGAAACAAAGGCACTGGATAAGAAGTATGTTTGTATTCATGAATTCACTTTATACGGCGACCCTGCTTTCAACCCCTATCCATGAAATACGGCTACCCCGAACCACCGTGGAGCTACTCGCCCAAAGAAGTAAACGAATGGCTCAATGCTGTATATGGAGGACATGAATGTAAGAAATGTAAGGTTGAAAGGCATGAAAAATGGCTCAAAAATGTGGAGATAGATATAGATTTAAATGTCGAAAGGGAAATAAAAAAGCCGTCGAGTATTGTTTTGAAGGCTTTGCAGAAAATTGCTGGATATGAAAAAGTGGAGGAACATTTTGAACTGTTACCAACCTCCGAAATTCTACTCAGAGCATTACATAAGGCAGGCTACAGAAAAGCGAGTATAAAAATAGATGGAAGAGAAAGAAAGGCAAAGAGAATAAAGGTTGCCATGGAGGAAATGGCAAAAGTTGCATCAGATAGAAGGATGGAGCAGGCTTCAATACATGCTCTGAATGATGGAGAAGCAAAAATAAGGATAAGTACTCTCCATTCCAAAAAGCATCATAGCATAGAGATAAAAATAAGCAGGATAAAGGAGAAAAATCTGCAGAAATTCTTAATTTACATAAGAAAAAGGCTAGAGGGAAAGGAAGAGATAAAATAGCTACTTCATTACTTCCTTTATTGCCTCTTCAAGCACATCCATTGCATTGTTTAATTGCTGCTCATTTATGCATAAAGGAGGTATAAATCGTATAGCAGATTCACCGCATCCAAGCAAAAGAAGTCCTTTTTTGAATGCTCTATCAACAATTTCATCCCTCACTTTTGGATTTATCTCTTTGCTTTCCTTGCTTTTAACAATCTCTATTGCCTGCATTAAGCCGATGCCGCGAGCATCTCCAACAATCTCGTATTTCTCAACCATTTCTTGTAATCTCCTCGCCATTACCTCCCCTTGTTTTGCAGCATTCTCTATTAGTCCTTCTTCCAACACCTCTATAGTAGCCAGAGCTGCGGCACATGCCAAAGGATTGCCACCAAATGTTGTTGAATGCGCCCCCTTCACCTTAAAATCATTTTCTGCAGGATAAATACATGCTGAAAGTGGCAAACCAGAGGCTATGGCTTTAGCAGTAGTTATAACATGTGGAACAACGCCAAAATGCTCAATTGCCCACATTCTGCCTGTTCTTCCAAAGCCCGCCTGAATTTCATCGTCAACAAGCAGAATACCATGCTCTTCTGCAAGCTTCAGCAACTCTTTAAAGAAATTCTTTGGTGGAACAATATAACCGCCTTCGCCCTGTATTGGCTCTGTAAAAACAGCTGCAACCTCGTCACCCGGCACAAAATGGCGAAAAGCATATTCAATATAATTTATAACTGCATTCACAAGCTCATCTGGCTCTTCATATCCATTTATTCCAAATGGGTTGCGGTATGGATTTGGATATGGAACATGAATAACGCCAGGCATCCAAGGGAAGAATTTTTTCTTGTGAACTATCTTGCTGGCCGTCAAAGCCAAGGCGCCCATTGTCCTTCCATGGAATGCGCCTATGAATGCAATGAAGAATTTTCTTCCTGTACTCCATCTTGCCATCTTCAATGCTGCTTCAACAGCTTCTGCTCCACTATTTCCATAATAAACCTTTTTATCAAAGTCGCCAGGTGTTATGCTGCTGAGTTTCTTTGCAAGTTGCACTTGCAAATCATAGTAAAAATCGGTGCCGGCAAAATGTAAAAACTTTTCTGCCTGTTTTTTTATTGCCTCCGTCACCTTTGGATGGCAATGACCAGTATTAACAACACCTACACCAGAAGTGAAATCGAAAAATATGTTACCATCAACATCTTCAAAAACCACTCCTTTTGCTTCCTTAACTACTGCTGGAGATGCCTTTGTTGTATTTGCAATATATTTTGTATCTTCCTCTATAATTTTTTTGGCATTTTCTCCTGGAAGAACTTTGATAACGGGTTTATCTTCATTTCCGGTTATCATGTGGATGAAATGCATGTCGCTTTAAAAAATTTCTTCTCATTTTGCAAATAATTTTCATCTTAATTCATAACAAAATCTATATAAGGATTGGTTATTTCCTTTTATATGAAAAGGTTGTTTGTCGTATTACTATTACTTCCTTTCATAATGTCCGCCGCGGCTCAGGAAACATATTATTGGTTACATAATGATATGAATCCTGAACATAGTGAATATAAATTGATGGATTATATGGAGCCAAAGGGAGGCTCCTCGGCATCAATAAATTTGGATGAGGGAGCGGCGATATGGGCGACTCCTCCTTTTGAAAGAGATGCTAAAATAAATGGCGATGTAAAAATAACTGTATTCCTTGAGGCATTTTTTATTAGAGAAGATTTACTCCCTTTCCAGGTGAAAATAATAAAAGCATCTTTAATTGATATCGCACCTTCCGGCAATATAGACATAATAGATTCAACCCGTCCCACACCTATCTTTTTTCCAAAAAATAATACTCTGAAATCATGGACATTCAAAATAAATAATGTTGAGCGTGTCATTCCTGCGGGCCACTGTTTGGGAATAAAAATAGAAAAAACATTCGATTTATTGTCATATTTCCCTTTTAGTATTCTCTCTCCATTTTTTGCCACCTATGTTTTGTATGATTCAACATATACAAAATCATATGTTCTGGTGCCCTTCAATATAACGGGGGAGGGAATAAGTCTGGAATGCTTTAATAATAGAAAGGAAGTGAAACCAGGTGAAGAGGCAATTTACACTGTCATAATATATAATAATGGAGAACAAAACGATACTGTAAGAATTTCGTCCAGTTATACTGGAGATGACTGGAAAGTTGAAATCGAGAAAACTCAGGTAAAGGTCCCAGCTAGGTCATTCAGCTATACAGATGTAACTGTGACAGCTCCAGAAAATGCGAGCGAAGACGATTACCTTAACATAACAATATATGCTGAAGGAAGCACAGGAAGCGATTCCTTATGGCTAAATACAACTATAGCACCTCCAGAGTATGGAGTTAAAGTTATTGCAAAGGATAAGGAAGTGAAGGCTGAGCCAGGAAAAACCGCCACATTCACCTTTACAGTTGAGAATACAGGAGATTTGTATGATACCTATGATTTATTTGTAACCTGTGTATGGCCATATACCCTAGAGAAGAATAGCATATCATTGGATGCAGGAGAAAGTACAGATGTAAAAGTATTTGTTAAAGTTCCAGAAAATGCTACAAATGGAACGACAAGGCTTGTAGCATTGACTGCGAAATCAGTAAATTCTGAAAAGGAAAGCACAGATGATGCAACATTGCGAGTTTATTTTGTTACACCTTCTGAAGGAGGAAAGGGAGAAGGAGGACTTAGAACATTAGGTTACGTTCTCTTTGTTTGTGGAGTAATAGCTCTGCTTGCAATAGCATATTATATGGGAAGAACTGTTCAGAAAATGGCATTACTTGAATGCGATGAAAGAATGGCAGAAGTGCCGCCTGGAAAAACAGCAGAGTTTAACATAAAAGTAACAAACCCACTGGAAAAAGATGAGAAGAACAGGATGAGATACAGATTTAGAATCGAGGGAAGAATACCAGAGGGATGGACCGTTGACATCGATAAGGACGAAATTATTCTGGGCGGAGGCGAGGAGGCAGAAGTAAAACTAAAGGTGAAAGTGCCAGAAGGTACAAGTCCAGATGAATGGACTTCTCTGGATTTTGTTGTAATGCCAGAAAAAGGAAAGAGTGAAAAGATAAATCTGCTTGTTACTCTCAGAGAACCCAGAGAAATGCTGAAAACAGAAATAACACATGAGCCTGAAGAATTCAAAGAAGGGGAAAGAGTTGTCACGAAGGTCAGGATAGAGAATGTTGGAGAAAAGGAGGCAGAGAATAAGAAAGTTATATTGAAGGTGAACGGAAAAGAAAAGAATAGGATAGAAGGCGTGACCATCCCTCCAAATGCTGTTGTGGAAATAGAACTTCCATGGATTGCAGAAGAGGAAAATGAGGTTGAGGTAAGAGTAGAATAGAAAAGTATTATAAAAACTCCGCAGATAATTATACGTGGAGAAAGAACTATCCAGAATAGGTGGGGATGCAAGATTTGTGGTAAAAGAATCAAAAACTTTTTTTCTTCCAGCCGCTCCATTGCGTGGATTTGAAAAAATGGTTGAAGGAAAAAGCCCTCTTTTTGTTGTGGAAGCAGTAATGAGGATATGCGGAATATGTCATGCTGCCCATGCAATTGCTTCATGTGAGGCATTTGAACATGCTTTTGGTATTTTCCCTCCAAGAAATGGCATAATGCTGAGGGAGGCAATAGGTCTTCTAAACAGAATACAGAGTCATTTTCTCCATAATATTATGATTTTACCGGATTTACTGAATGAAAAATATGTGGATGATGTGATGAGCGGCACATTGGATGCTTTGGAAAAGGTTAACAAAGTTTTAACAGATTTGGCCGGGGCACCCACTCATCCAAATAGGCTGGTTATAGGAGGCATTGCAAAAGCACTCTCTGAAAAAATTTTAGAGAAGAGCATCGAGGAACTAAAGAAGGCAGAAGAAATTTATAATGAGATAAAAAAGATTGAGGTAAATGAATTTTTCTGGAGTAAAGATGCACTTCTTGCGAAAAAAATAGATGTGGATGCAAAATATCTGGCATCTCATCTTTTTTATGGAGATAGATACGCAATTGATCTGGAAAAAATAGAAGTTATACCTTATAGCGAGATTCACGAAGAAAAGGATTAGCCAAAAAATCTACCTCCATGCTTGCATTGTATGACGGAGAATATGTTGAAGTTGGGCCGAGAGCTAGGTTAAAAAGCTATAGAAACTTTTCATTTCATGGCATGATGGGGTTACAGATTGCAAGGCTTGAAGAAATTACCCTCGCTTTTAAACGAATCGAGGAAATTTTAAAAGAGATTGATATCAATCAACCAGTTAAAACAGAAGGCTTTATGTTCAGAAAAGGAAAAGGTGTTGGCGTATATGAAGCTCCAAGAGGATTGCTTATTCATAGAGTTTCCTTAAATGAGGAAGGAAGGGTGGAAAACTACAGCATTATAGTTCCAACCATGTTCAACATTCCTCTGATGGAAAAAACGAATAGTGAGATAGGCATAAGATTATATGATCCCTGCATACCATGCGCTACCCATTGCGTGGAGGTGATATAATTAAATTAAATGTGGCTCATGTCGATCTCGGAGGATGTGAGGGATGCTCTGTTGCTCTTTTAAGGGCGATGATAAAAATGCAGGATACGTGTAATTTTAAGGATAAAATGATTGCAAGGGATGATTTCAAAGTCGAAAAGGAGGACTTGATTATAGTAAGTGGCGCAATTTGTTTAAATGATACCGAGAAGGTTGAGTTATTAAAGAGTTTAAGGGAAAATGGTAGCGTATTAGTTGCATTTGGCTCATGCGCAGCAGTTGGAGGAATAACGAGATATTGCAGAGGAGGACAGCAACCCAAGCCAGAACATATGACTTTTCAGCCAATTAATGTAGTAGTGGATGTTGATTATGCTATTCCTGGATGCCCCCCATCTCCGCGAATGTTGAAACCATTTATTGATGCTTTTGTCTCCAAAAAGCAATCAAACTTTATACAAATTTTCAAGGCTGTTGCAAAAGTGAGAAAGCTCAGTGGTTTTGATTTAATAGATGATGTGATTCTACAGAACATATGTGTTGGATGCGGCGCCTGTGTTTTATCCTGTCCAAATGGAGCTCTTCAAATGATTGGTGGAAAGCCAGATTTGATAGTGGAAAAATGTATAAGATGTGGAACATGTTATGTGAGATGCCCAAGAGCGTCTCAACTTGTAATAAGGAGGTACCTGAAATGATGCCAAGTTGGTATTTAAAAAATCCTATCGGAGAGTATGTGGGTATATATTTGGCGGAGGTTTCGGAAAAAGTCAATATTGGGGAAAATGTGTCAGGAGGAGCAATTACAGCGTTTTTATGCTATCTCATAGATAAAAATTTTGTTGATGGTGTTATAGCAGCCAGAAAAACAAAGGGATTGGAAGGAGAAATCATTGTTGCAAAGAGCAAGGAAGAAATAATAAAAACAGCTGGCAGTAAATGGCAGGTGTTGCCATTCACTTCCAAACTCAAAGAAACCATAGAAAATGAAGATTTAAAGAAGATAGCAATTGTGGGTCTTCCCTGTCAAATACACTTTTTGAGACAGATGAAAACATTTCCCTTGCTGGAAATGGATTTCAGCCATAGAATAGACTTTTTGATTAGTCTTTTTTGTTATGGAACATTTGCTCAAGAGAGCATACTTAACTATATAAAAGAAAAATACGAAGTGGAAATTTCATCAATTAAAGAAGTCAAAATTACCCCCAAAGCCCTTAAATTTATAGGAGGAAAAACGGTGGAGATACCATTTGAGGAAATAACCGGATATTTACAAATTGGTTGTCTTTTATGCCCTGATTATACAGGCACATCTTCTGATATTTCTGCTGGCATTATCAGAGATAAAACAATAATTATTTCAAGAAACGAAAGAGCAGATGAAATGATAAAAGATGCAGCATCTATGAAATATATAAAAATATCTGAGGCTGGCAAGGAAATCATTAAAAGAGTGGAGGAGGAATCAATAAGAAAAATAAACAGGGCATCCAAACATATTGCCGATTTGCTTTAATTCATCTCACAAAACATTTATCCACAAGCTTCTCGAGCATTTTTTTCAAATTTTTAAATTCTTCTTGAGAAAGCGTTGTTTTACTTAAGAAATCCGGCTTCAAAGTTTTTGATGGGATAAATCTCTGCAGAACATACAGCTTTGCTCCTCTTATCATAGAACCAATATCGAGTATATCTTCTATGCTCAACAGTTCCTTGACAACTGTTGTTCTGAATTCATATTCTATACCCGATTCAAAAATAAGCTGGATGCTTCTCGCAATTTTCTCTATATCAACATTTGTTCGCGTTATTTTGCTGTACTTTGTCAGCGGCGCTTTTATGTCCATGGCAATGTAGTCTACTAATCCATATTTTATGATTCTACCAAGCATTTCCGGGTTGCTTCCATTCGTATCCAGTTTAATTGAATAGCCCATTTTTTTAACCTTCTCCATAAACCTTGGTAAATCTGGATGGATGGTTGGCTCCCCTCCTGTTATTACCACCCCATCAACTTTCTCTTTTTTCTCTTTCAAAAATGAAAAAATATCCTTTTCATTTACTGGCTCAGGAAATATTTCAGACATTACAAGTTCGGGATTATGACAGTATGGACATCTGAAATTGCATCCACATGTAAATATAACACTGCTTATTTTCCTCGGATAATCAATGAGAGAAATTTTCTGAAAACCTCCTATTCTCATTTTATTATGAATGTTTTCCTTATTCTAAACTCCTCCTGCTTTCCTTTATTCCACTGCTTTACCGGACGGAGATAACCAACCACTCGTGAATATACTTCGCATTCATTACCACATTTTGGACATATTTTATGCTCTCCAGCTAGATAGCCGTGTGATGGACATATGCTGAAAGTTGGTGTGATGGTGAAATATGGCAATGCATAATTACTGCATATTTTTTGTATCAGCGTTTTGACCACCTCAATATCATCTATCTTTTCTCCAACAAAAATATGAAGAACTGTACCCCCTGTATATTTTGTCTGTATTTCATTCTGGTGATCCAGCACTTCAAATATATCATCTGTATAGTTTAATGGTAGATGGGTAGAATTTGTGTAAAACGGCTCAGCCCCTCTTGAATATTCATCTTCATTTGCACATATTATGCTCGGATACTTTGCCTTATCTATTTTTGCTAGCCTATATGATGTACCCTCTGCAGGGGTTGCTTCAAGGTTATAATTATTGCCTGTCTCCTCCTGAAATTGTATAAGGAGGGAGCGCATGAAATCGAGCACATTAAGGGTGAATTTTTTGCCTTCTGGTGAGGCAATATTTTCGCCAAATAAATTGAGGCATGCTTCATTCATTCCTATTAGGCCTATCGTGGAGAAATGGTTTTTCCAATAGCTACCAAATCTCTTCTTCACGTATCTGAGATAAAATTTTGAATATGGATATAGATCATTTTCCGTAAATTTTTCTAGAACTTTTCTTTTTATCTCCAAGCTCTCCTTTGCTAATTCCATTAATTCTTCAAGTTTTTCCAGAAAATCATCCTCATCTCTTGCCAGATAAGCAATGCGAGGCATATTTATAGTAACAACCCCTATACTCCCTGTAAGAGGATTTGCTCCAAATAATCCACCACCCCTCTTTCTTAGCTCTCTAGTATCAAGACGGAGTCTGCAACACATACTTCTGGCATCCTCTGGCTTCATATCCGAATTTACAAAATTGGCGAAATATGGTATTCCATATTTAGCTGTCATACTCCATAACCCTTCCAAATTTTCATTGTTCCAATTAAAGTCTTTCGTTATATTATATGTTGGAATAGGAAATGTAAATACTCTCCCTTTTGCATCTCCTTCCATCATCACTTCAAAAAATGCTTTGTTAAACATATCCACTTCTTCCTGAAAATCTTCATATGTTAAACCCTGCAATTCTCCACCTACAACAACTGCCTGTGCCTTCAGATATTCTGGAACACTTAGATCCATTGTGATATTAGTAAAAGGAGTCTGGAAGCCAACTCTAGTCGGCACATTTATATTGAAAATGAATTCCTGTAGAGCTTGCTTTACTTCCTTATAATCAAGGCCATCGTATCTTATGAAAGGAGCGAGAAGAGTATCAAAATTTGAAAATGCCTGTGCCCCAGCAGCTTCCCCTTGTAGAGTATAGAAAAAATTCACAATTTGCCCCAGAGCACTTCTGAAGTGTCTTGCAGGACTGCTTTCAATTTTTCCTACCACCCCCTTAAAGCCGGTAAGCAGCAAATCATATAAATCCCAGCCAACACAGTAGGGGGCAAGTAAATTCAAATCATGAATATGAAAATCGCCATTTAGATGAGCTTTTCTTATCTCAGGAGGATAAATTTTGTTTAGCCAATAAATTTTGCTTATTTCAGATGAAATATAGTGGTTCAGCCCTTGCAAAGAATAGGTCATGTTGCTGTTTTCATTAACCTGCCAGTCGATTCTTTTTAAATATTGCTCAACTAAGTCAACGTTGGCTTTGGCGGCAATCTCTCTTATTCTTGCGTGCTGTTCCCTGTATAAAATATAGGCCTTTGCAGTCTTACGATACGGAGAAGTTAATAAAACTTCTTCAACAATATCTTGTATCTGCTCAACTGTAGGAATTTCTTTGATAATTTGCTGGGCTAAATTTAAAACTCTAAGCATTAATTTTTCGGCAATCTTTCTATCAAACTCTCCTGTTGCTTTTCCTGCTTTAGCAATGGCATTTGTGATTTTTTCGGCATCGAACTCGACTATTCTTCCATCTCTCTTCCTTATTTTTTTAAACATTGACTCTCACCGTCAAATTTTTTTGATAATTGTAAAAAAAAAATTGATAAATAAATGTTTCTTTTTGGCTTGATTCGTAAAAAAAAATCACGGGCATTGAAATTATCTCTGTCGTCTATGGAATCTTCAGCCTTATTCCAACAATTCCAATTTCTATTTCAATTTATGAGGTAGTTATTCTCACATTCTTTGCCAGAGCATATGGAGCAAATACAGGATTTTCCACTTCCCACCAGTAAATTTGCCTTATTTCTTTTGATAATGCTGTAATGTTCTCAAAAATCCTCTGCAAATTGTCACTTATTCTTATACCCTTAACAGCGTGCTCAATTTCCCCATTTTTTATATAGAATGCAGCATCTCTTGCAACAGTGGAAAAATCTCCATTGCGGTAATTTTGGAAGCGAGTATACCATACATTTGTTATAAGCAGCCCTTCCTTTATTTCCTCAATCATCTCCTCCTTTTTCCAGTCTCCTGACTCGATAATCAAATTCCAAGGGTGGGGCGCTACTATGCCAGCATTTCCTGTCGTTTTTGCATTGTGAAGCATTGCTGTCGTGCCATTATGCAAATACGTTTTTAACACACCATTCCCAATAATTTTTGTTTTTGCTGTAGCTACACCCTCATCATCAAATTTTCTTGAGAATATGCCATCTCTTTCCACTCCGCTGTCATACAATGTTATGCATTCATTTGCCACTTTTTTACCAATTTTATCTGCTAGGAAGGAATAGCCAGCATCAATTGCAAAAGCAGAGGAAAAATTTCCTAGATTGGAAACTAAATCCGCAAATGAGAGGGGAGTAAACAAAACATCATATTTTCTTTCTTCTACCTTCTTTGCATCTTTTACATCTGCTGCAATTTCTGCCGCTTCTCTGCCAGCTTTTGTATCTATGGCGTCAAGTCTTCTTGAACAGCTCACTGCATGCGCTGAAGCATCGTCATTCATTGCTCTCAATGACAAATATGCCGTGCTGTTTTTATCTTCGCATGTTATGCCTTTTGAGTTATACTCTTTTATTTTTTCTATAGTGCCATATAAAACTCCTGCCACTTCTTTCGCTTCTTTAATTGCCCCATTTATGGCTTCGTTTGCTTTATCCAGCAATTTTTCATCATCAACAACGCTTTCATCAAAAATTTTGTTGTTTGTATAATTTCTATTTTCTCCAATTTCAAATGGTGCCTGAGAAAGATAATTAAAGACATCCTTTGCTTTATCTAACATCCTCCTAATTTTATTTTCATTAGGATCCTCAATGGAAACGCTAAGAAGTTTTCCATTTCTGTATATGTAAATTATCATATTCTTTACATTCCATTCCTTTAAAACGCCTATCCTGCTATTATAAAACCTAACCTGCTTGCTTGTTGCTTCTCTTTCAATTGCCACAAACTTATCATATTTCTTTAGCAAATCAATCATTTTATCGCCATATTTCTAAGCCTTAAATCCACGCCACCAGTTGAAACTTCTATCCCTTGCATTGGATCTCCTTTCCCACAGGTAGCAGGATAAAATTGCAATTCTTTTCCAGCAGCATCCACCTTCCTGTAAAAATCAAATGTGGAAATTTCTATAGCAGGATGATATGCTATTCCCTCTATTCTGCCATTTTTTATGATATATGCCTCTTCTCCAACATATTTCTGATTTATTCTTTTGTCGTCGATGTTCCACTCCATGAATGTCACCATGTACACGCCCTGTTTTATATCTTCTATCATTTCCTCCAAGCTATAATCGCCAGGGGCAAAATATGTGTTTGCCATCCTAACAATTGGCTCCTTTCCATATGTTGCCCTTGAAGCTGCATTGCTCTTGCAGCCCATTTCATAAGCTGTTTGGCGATTATGCAGAAATTCATTTACTATGCCTTCCTTAATCAAAAATCTCTTTCTTGCTTTAATTCCTTCATCATCATATTTGTAAAAGCCGTAGCTGTTTGGCAATGTAGGATCATCAACAATGCTGATACATTCATTTGCAAATTTTTTACCTATTAACTCCATAGAAGCATATGATTTTCCAGCTTGAGCTGCCTCTCTTCCTAGAATGCGATCCGCTTCAAAGGGATGGCCGCAACTTTCATGGGCAATCAGGCCAGTTATATATGGGCTCAAAATAACATCCCCTTTTGGAGGAGCTTTTTCTCCTTTTTTAATTAAATCTTTCAGGAAATTTATATCATGTTGCAAATTTTTTTCAATCTGCCACTCTTCAATGAATTCCCATCCGCCAACGTTGCCAAACTCACGATGCATCTGTTCTGTCTCCTCGTTCATCACTGTGATGAGATAATAAAGATATATTCTGGGAATTCTGGAATAAATAGCAGCGCCTTCGTTGTTCATGTAAAGTTTTTCAGTCATCTGGTCACTATATGAAAAAATTCTCTGATGTTCCTTTGCAAATTCATCCAAGCCCTTAATAAAATCAATTTTTTCTTCAACTGGAGGAAATTCCGCTTTCACCTCATATTTATCTTCATAAAACTTTTCCTCACTTAGTTTAACGGAGCTTTTCTGCAATCTTGCCATTTTTGTTGCTGTCTCGACACCTTTCCTAATTTGCTCTTTATTCACAACATCTGAGAAATAAAAGCCCATGCCATCATCAATTACTCTTATTGAAAAGCCATAGTTTTCGTATATATCAAAATCCTTTAGCTCACCATTCACAAACAGAATTTCATTGCCTGTATGCCTCTCAATCCTTATCTCAATATATTCCGCCTTGGCTATCTTCAGAGCATATTCTGCCAAATCCTCGTCCACAATGGATATTTATCAGATATATTTAAATTGAAAGGGTGATGCTGCAGCAAGTTTCTTCACAGTAAAAGTTAAATTGTACTTACCATTAGTTTAGTGGGGGTAAAAATGAAAAAATCACTGGTTGTGTTAATGGCAGTTGGAACAATTTTAGCTAATGTAACCCTTGCGGGAATGGAAATGCATACTACAACAAACACCGTAAAAGAAGAAAAAGTTACAGAAAGTGTAGAATTTCAGTCATATCAGATGATTGAAGAAGGAGAATATGCAAAGATTCTGATGGAAGATGCAAACTACATGCATTATGCAGGCAAGCCAATGCTTCCATATTACACGAAGGTATACTATTTCCCACTTGGAACAAAGGTAAGTGTGGAATGCATTCCAAAGAATATAGAGATAAAACATATAGACAAGAAAATTATGCCGGCGCCTGCTCCCAAACCGTTGAGCATATATTATAGCAGCGATGAAAATGTTGGGAAAGATGCAGTGTATGATAGCATGGAAGCATATCCGGAAACATGGTATAGCTATTATTTGGGAGGAGGCTTAGTTGATGGAGAGCATGTGACCATTCTTTCGATTCATTTGTATCCAGTGAGATATAAGCCAGCATTAAATGAGGTAGAATTTGCAAATGAATTTGAGGTAAAAATTGATTACAAACCACCAGAAAAAACATTGGTTAACAAAGATGAATATGATTTGCTCATTATTTGTCCGCAGGAATGGAGAGACACTATTGAAACTCTTGCCCAGCATAAGGAAAGCCATGGAGTAAAGACAATGGTAGAAACGGTGGAAAACATAGTTTCAAGTTATGATGGCAGGGACGGAGCAGAGAAAATAAAGTATTTCATAAAAGATATGCTCGAAACCTATGGAATCAAATATGTTCTGCTTGTAGGGGGCAAAAAATCATATATTACCGGAAACTGGGGCTACGACGGCCCAATGAAGCATGATGATAGCCTATGGTATTGCCCAGTGAGATATGTTGCATTAGACGATAACGCTGAACATGGTTATATTAGTGATTTATACTTTGCAGATATATATGATGCAGAAGGCAACTTCTCAACATGGGATACAAATAACAATGGAATCTATGGAGAATGGAGGCTTGGTGGAAAGGACGTTTTGGATTTATATCCTGACTTGTATGTAGGCAGACTTGCATGCAGGAGTTTGAAGGAGCTAAATAATGTAATTGATAAGATAATAACATATGAAAACAGCAATGTAAAAAGCCAGGAATGGTTCAAAAAAATGCTGCTTGTTGGAGGAGATACTTTCAATGATGCAGAAAATATACCAGAGGGAGAGGTATCAACATTATGGTTCTATGAAAAGTACATGGCAGATGAATTTGAAAAGGTGAGCTTATTTGTATCAGACGGAACTCTTACATTTGGGGTAACAGATCCGAACAAATATGCAGGGAAATTTGCATGGGTTAATGTAATAAAAACATTCAGCCAGGGATGTGGTTTTGCTGTATTTGATGGCCATGGCAGCCCAACAGCATGGGCAACTCACTTCGTTGGATATGCAAGCCATAATGATCCATGGGTAAATGGACTCATGACGTACAACATGGATTTGCTGCAGAATAATTACATGCTGCCTATTTTTGTAATTGGAGGATGTCACAACAGCGAATTTAACATAAGCCTGCTGGACTTCATGAAAAATGTATGGACATATCAGCCAACCTATGAATGTTTTAGCTGGCATGTGGTAAAGATGGCAAAGAGAGGAGCCATTGCAACGATAGGCAACACCGGCTTAGGATATGGAGATACTGGAGGAGACAGAAATGAAAATGGAATACCAGATTGTGTTGAATATAATGGCGGCTACATAGAGGACAGATTCTTCCATGCATATGGTGTGGAAGGAAAGGAAATACTGGGAGAAACATGGGGTACAGCAATAACAAATTTCCTGAATACATATGATGCAATGAAAGATAGAATAGATTGCAAGACAATAGAGGAGTGGGTATTGCTTGGAGACCCGAGTTTAAAAATAGGAGGATATAGTTAAGCCCCTCTCCCTCTTTTATTTTTATTTGTATAGTTTCGCTACATTTATTCCTGCTGGCAATTCCATTGCTTCTGCAATGCTCTGACATTTTATTCTCATCAGATAGGCTATTGGCCTATAATTTGCTTCTGAAAATGCCTCATAGTTTGCCATTCCCTTGCATATTATCAAATTTGCTTCCTGCAGCTTTCTTTTCAGCTTTTCACTTATCCCATAAAAATCGATGCCAACAGCAAATTTTCCTGTCGTTATTATTTCATCTACTACCTCTTCAAATCCCAGTTTTTTGACATCATCATATGTTGCATCTGTTAGAATTGGGTATCTTTTGCAGACTAGGGTAAGATGAATATTATATTCCTTAAGAATTTCGCATACCAGTTTATCGAAAACTATCTCCCCACAGTTATCTGTGAAATATAAAACGCTGCCTTTCAGATATTTTTTTATTTCATCTACATCATCATGATACAATCCTTGCTTTATATACTCTTCAAATTTGCTTGCAAGTTCCTCTGGCTTGGAGGCGCTGCCTGCAATTCCAAAATCTATTGAATTGCCAGCTATTGAGCATAGTATAGATGCCTTTAGCTTATCCTCGCTTTTTTCAATAAATTCTTTTGCTTTTGGAACAAGTTGCAGGGCAATTTCATTGCTTTTTTCCTTTAAATTTTTATAAGGGTCTTTGCTGCCAAGCAACCCATAAGCATAACCATGAATTTCTGTTGCTATTTCTGCCGAGCTTTTCTTATCACTGTAAATTTCTGCCATTTTTTTAAGAACATTTTCCATGACATATGACATCTTTTTTTCGTCCTTAGTAACCAAACTGCTTTCAAAAAGGACTCTATTGAGCAGGCATGGAGCACATCTCGCCTTCATTTTCATGTTTTGGGAAAATGCTCGCAGTTAAAATACTTTTATACTATTTCTGCATTTATGGTGGATGAACACAGTTAGTGAGGAAAATTTTGAGGACTTCGTGAAGAAAAATAGGGTAGCAGTTGTAGATTTCTGGGCTCCATGGTGTATGCCATGCAAAGCTCTTGAGCCTATTATAGAGGAACTGGAAAAAGAGATGAACGGTGTGGCTTTTGGAAAGGTAAACGTCGATGAAAACGTTCCGTTGGCAAGAAAATTTGGAATTATGAGCATTCCTACCATTCTTATATTCCTCAACGGCGAGGAAGTAGACAGAATAATTGGTTATGTATCAAAAGAGGAAATAAAGGAAAGGATAGCACGTTACAGTGGCAATTTTTCTCCGTAAAATTCATTGATTAGTTCTGCGGCGGAGACATACCAGGCAAGCAGCGCACATATCAAGCCGATGGCTCCTCCTATTTTGTGGCTGTAGCCAAGCCATGATGCAAAGCCAAGTGCAAAGAAAGTGAGCCACAATGTGAGGAAAACCAAAGATAATGCCTTTCCTATTTTTAGAGAAGGAATCCACATGTAAAATGTAAATATGCCCCACGCAATAAGCATTGCACCTATTTCTTCTGGTGTAAAGGTAAAGATGTTCATCGCTGCTGTAAGCTCAATCAGCCCAAAAGCAAGCCAGAATGCTCCATATGATGAAAAGGCTGTGCCAGCAAAATTATTCTCCGCCTTAAAACTCCACATCCCTGCCACAAACTGTGCCATGCCTCCATAAAAAAATGCTAAAGCAACAGCAACACTTCCTTCTATTATTCCGAGGTTTGCCATTGACAATACGAAAGTTGTTAATGCAAATGCAGCCAAACCCAAAGGAGCAGCATTGAGTTTCATGAGGAGGTATATGAGAAGATATATAAAAAATTTAGGAAATATCTGAGGTTGATGACATGTTAAAGCCCGCCTCCATATAAGCATGAAGGAGGCGGTAAAATGTTATATGCAGGTATGGATGTGCATAAGAAGTTTTGTCAGATCATAGTATGTACAAAAGAAGGAGAAGTTGTAAGAAAAGGAAAGGTAAAAACAAATGAAAAGGAAATAAGAAAATTCTTTTATGGACTAAAGAATGTAAAAGTAGCTATAGAAGCATCTGCAAACTATAGCTACATTGTAGATGCTTTAGTAAAAGAAGGCTATGAAGTTTTAGTAGCACATCCATTAAAAACAAGAGCTATAGCTGATGCAAAAATTAAAAGTGATAAAATAGATGCAAAAATATTGGCAGATTTAACAAGAGGAAATTTACTTCCAAAATCATGGATTCCTCCAAAGGAAATAAGAGAGTTAAGAGATTTAGTTAGGCAGAGAATATTTTTAGTAAAGCAAAGAACTAAGATAAAGAATAAAATACATGCTGAAT
>Ga0164311_10000402_pt1 | contig 18556 bp, 19 predicted proteins | sample GuaBasSedimGuay2_FD_121796 | JGI IMG/M metagenome (GOLD analysis project Ga0164311, IMG submission 121796) | Subseafloor sediment microbial communities from Guaymas Basin, Gulf of California, Mexico - Guay2, Core 4569-9, 9-12 cm | ecosystem: Environmental > Aquatic > Marine > Hydrothermal vents... | reverse complement strand
GACAAATAGAAGTTATTCTGAAAGAATGTAAGCGAATATTAAAAATTTCTCGGTATGGTTTGGTAGTTGAAATGAAAAATGGTTGGATTTGTTTGAATTCTGGAGTTAATAAGTCTAATGTTGAGGGAGAGGAGGTTTTTACTCTTCTTCCATATGATGCTGATAAATCTGCGAGGAAAATTGCAGATGAAATTAAGAGGATGACTGGGCATAGAGTAGGCGTCATAATATGTGATACTTCAAGTAGGCCGCTAAGAAGAGGACAAGTAAATTTTGCAATTGGAGTAGCGTATGTGGAACCCTTTAAAGATTACAGAGGAAGGAAAGATCTCTTTGGGTATGAACTTAAGGTTAAGATGATTGCCGTTATAGATGAAATTGCTTCTGCTGCTGAATTGGTTATAGGACAGGCGGATGAAGGAATACCTGTGGCGATAATTAAGGGACTTAAAAATCTTGTTAAGGAAAAGACGGAAGATTCTAAAGTGCTTTCTATAAGTAGAGAGGAAGATATATTTAGTGGAATCTCGTAGCTTTTAGAATCTTAAGAACTGGAAGGCAAATAATAGAAGCTAAAGAAGCAATTATTAAACGTTCAATTGGATATATGAATGTTAAAGTTTCCCACAGTAACTTCCAAGATTTAATAGAATTTATAATTGCTGGGTAATACATTAATTCGAAAAGAAAACATCCCGTTAGATGACCGAACAATGTGGATGAAACCATCAACGTTATTATCCACTTAATTTGTCTTTCAGGTTTATTCAAATCAAATGATTTTAAGAATTTTCTCATAAGTATTGTTAAAACTAATCCTATTATATGCATCCAAATGAAAAATGGAAAAATCCATATAGGACCGACATTAGGGTAAAATGCGAAAACAATTAATCCTATAATATAGAATATTATGCACAATTCTAGTTTTTTGTATTTAATTAAACCAGCGTACAGACTTGAGGAAACTGCTGGTAAGGGACTTAATGGTCCGAATGTTCCGTATCCAGTAATTAAACAACTCACTAAGCCTCCTATTAACGTTGATAAGGCGCCAATTATTGGGCCTAAAGCTAATCCTATTATTGGGGCAATTATATTTCCAGCTGTTATAAAACGTCCTGGTGCTCCAAATACCGGGAATAACGGTAGAAATTGTAGAATAGCGTATAGAGATGCAAACGTTGATGATAAAGTTAAAAGCTTAATGTTTATTTTTAACATATTTCTCTATTTCCTGTACAAAAGCTATTTTGTTTTTGTTGCGCTCTTAAATTTCTTAATGCATCCTGAATAGCCGTGTTCAGCCCATATTCTACATGCGCCTTCTCTAGAAACCATACATGGCCCCTTTGGGTTACTTGGAGTGCAGGCTTTCATGAATAGTGGACATTCTGATGGTTTCAGTTTTCCAACCATTATTAGATGGCACGAACATCCGGGATGGATATCAATTCCCATTTTAACCTTAACGTTATATTTTATGTGTGCATCATATTCTGAGAACTCTTCTTTAAGCATTAATGCTGAGCTTGGAACTCTACCTATACCTCTCCATGAACCATCTACAATATCGAAAACTCTGTTCATAGCTGCTTGCGCTCTCAAATTTCCTTCCCAAGTTACTGAACGTGTATATTCGTTTTCTAGTTTTGCTTTTTTACTTCTAATTTGTCTTAAGAGCATTAGTATGGCTAATAAGACATCTAAAGGTTCAAATCCAGCTATTATAGTCGGCATATTATATGCTTCAGGAAATATTGCGAATGCTTTAGCTCCTATAACAGTTGCAACGTGTCCTGGAGCAATAAAACCATCGATTTCGAGTTCTCCAACACCAAGTAAAAGCTCCATTATAGGGGGGATAAGCCTATGTGAAACAAGCAGACTAAAGTTTTTAGGTGGTTTTCTGAGAACCGTTATAGCGTTTGTTGGAGCTGTTGTCTCGAATCCTATTGCAAAGAAAACGAATTCTGAGAATGGTTCTTTTTTCGCAATTTTAATGGCGTCAGTAATACTATAAACTATTCTTATATCACCCCCTTCAGCTCTGGCATCTGCCAATGAAAGTTTTGAGCTTGGAACTCTAATCATATCTCCAAAAGTTAAAATTTTCACACCATTTAAGGCTAATTCGATTGCCTCATCTATTTCTCTTGATGGAACACAGCAAACTGGACATCCAGGACCGGCAATGACGTCTATATTTTCTGGAAGTAGAGATCTTAAACCGTAATGTGTTATTGTGTATTCGTGAGTTCCACAAACATGACAAATTTTTACTTCTCCAATCTCTTCTGAGACTTTTTTTATTTTCTTTACGATTCTTTTCGCTATTTCTCTATTTCTGAATGATGTTATGAAATTATTCAGATTTAATCCCCCTAATTATAGGTATAAGTTCCGTTATAGAGTTTAGCACGTAATCTGCTCCAGCTTCCCTGAGTTTCCTTGGTGTAGAAATTCCCGATGCAACGCCAACAACTATACATCCTAAAGCTTTTCCACATTTAACATCATAAATACTATCTCCAACAACTAAGACCTCATTCTCTCTAACATTTAATTCTCTTATTACTTCTTTAAGATGAGCTGGATGAGGTTTTAAAATTGGAGCTCTTTCTCTGGGAACAACAACTTTGAAGTAGTCTTTTAAATCGAATCTTTGAAGTATACGATTTACAGCAGCCTCTCCAGTTAGCGTGAATAAGGCCATTTTTAATCCCATTTCTCTGATGGATTTGAGAACGTCAATTACTCCTGGAAGCAAATTAGTTTTACTTGCTGCTAAAATTTCGTGCTTGTTTATTATCGAGAATGCTGCTGCTTTAACTTCATATATTTTTTTCTCTTCCCAACCATTATTTCGCATGTATACCTCTGCTTTTTCTACGGTTTTAAATACGCTTTCATTTATAGAGAATACTGGTCTTGGAATTCCTTTTTTGACTAGAGCGTTAATTACTTCTGTTCTTACAGTTTTAAAATCTATTGTAAATTTGACTAATGTTCCGTCTACGTCAAATACCACAGCTCTTATCAATTTGAGTACTCCCTTTTAAACTTCACTTAAAACCATACTCATAGATGTATTACTAGGAGATACTTTTTCTCTTTTTATTCAGCGTTTCTTATGGCTATGTATATGTGTGCGCCATCCAACTTGAATTCGTGCCATTTAACATCTAATTTGATTGGTTCACTGTAAAGTTTCACTTCATTAGCTCTAACAAGTTCTTTCAAAGCTTCCATGTGAGGTTTTAGAAGTTTTAAGTCTTCGCTATTTAATCCAGAAACATGAACTTCTTTTAGTATATCAGTAGGTTTAAATCCAAGTTCCTTTCTTAAAGTTTGTATTCTTCTAGCAATATCACGCATTAAACCTTCTCCTACTAGAAGTTCATCTCTAGCTGTGTTTAAGAGTACTAAAATATTTTCCTCAGAAGCAGAAATCCAGTGCTTTTTCGCTAATGGAGGCTCGACCATAAAGCTAACCTTCTTTACATTTGCGAGTTCCATGAATAAAGTGCTTAAATTCTTAATTTTCTCTAGTTGTTTCGCTGGAGCAACTACAATTGCTTCACTTAAGGGCCATCTACGTTTTATTCCAACGGAATGCCTCGCAGCATACGAAAGGGAAACAGCCTTAAGTAGGTATTCTACACTCTCTTCAAGTTCAGCATCTAAAAGCGATTCGTCTGGTTCAGGCCAACTTTCAAAGTTCACCGATTCGGGAAGACTTGGATCCATTTGTCTATAAACTCTTTGGTAAAGATACTCGCATATAAATGGTGTTATTGGATTGAAAAGTAATATGAGTTTTCCTAAGACTTCCCATAACGTCGCATATATTGAAAGACGTCTCTCAAGAGTTTTTGGATCGTCCGTCCATAATTCTCTTCTAATCATTGGAATGTAATTTCTGCTTATAACATCTATTGTGAAGTCTTCGAGTTTTGACGCTGCTTTATGAAATTCACATCGCTTCATGTTTTCTGTAACTTCAAGTATTAATTTTTGAAGTTTAGATAAAAGCCATTTTTCAGGTGTTCTTAAGAGACCTTTTTCCATTGCCATTTTAATTGTATGTTTTCTTGGATTAAATCCATCATATTCTGCGTTTTGCATAAAGAATCTGTGAAGGTGGTATAAAGTTGCTATGACTTGATATGGTCTTCTATTCATTTCTTCTATGTCAAAATTCATAGATTCAATTGGCGAACATTTCCACATCATGTAGAAACGCACTACATCTGCTGAATATCTCTTTAATAATGGAACTACTTCTATGACATTTCCCAGACTTTTACTCATTTTTCTACCTTTAGCATCTAAAACGAAACCATAAAATAGAAATGCTTTATACGGGGATTCAGGTCTCCCCGTAAGTATTACATGTGTTAATAGTAGAGAATTAGCCCAACCTCTAGTTTGATCTATAGCTTCTACTAAGAAATCTGCGGGTATGAATTTTTCAAATTCTTCGTCTGTGAATCTAGCATAAGGAGCTACACCACTATTATGCCAACAGTCTAAGACAAAAGGCTCTCTATGCATTTTACCTCCGCATTTATCGCATCTCAAAATTACCCTGTCAATCCATGGTTTATGAAGCTCAAAATAACCTTCTGGAATTTCAATTGCTTTAGAAAACATTTCTTCTCTACTGGCAACTAAAGTTTTAGCTCCACAATCTTCACAAACCCAAATCGGAAGTGGAGTTCCCCAAACTCTTTCTCTAGAAATACACCATGGTTTTCCCTCACTTAGGAATGAAAGAAATCTATTTTTTGGTCCTTCGTAGAAATATTCGACTTTTTTCGCTGCTTTAACTATTCTGTCGTTTATTTTGTCCGTCCAGAGGAAGTATTCTCTTCTTGCAACCCAAATTAATTTGTGATGTGATCTCCAACAAGTTGGATATTCATGTAATATTTTATCAACTTTAACAAGTAATCCGCGTTTTTCAAGCGTTTTTATAACTTTTTCATCTGCATCTCTGGCGAATAGCCCTTTGAATTCTCCTGCTTCATCGGTGAATACACACGCATCATCTAATGGGACAAATATTGGGACATTTCTGCGTTTAGCAGCGTAAAAATCTTCCTCTCCATTTCCGGGTGAGAGGTGTACTATTCCTGTTGCAACAGAAATGTCTACGAATTCCTCGCAGACTATCGTGTGAACGTTCGGTAGTTCATCTAGCTCGCGTTGTTTCGGGATTAAATCCATAAGTGGATACTCATATTTCAATCCTTCGAGTTCCTTACCTTTCACAACACTTAGAACCTTATACTCTTTTATGCCTAATTCTTCCATTACTGTCTTAATTCTATTTCTTGCCATAATCCATATTTCATTTTTAACCTCAATTTTCGCATATTCTGCTTCTGGGTGAACAGCAACCATGAGATCTGTGATTATAGTGAATGGCATAGTGGTCCAAAGAAGCAAGTATTCATTCTTGCTTTCTTTTAACTTAAATTTAAAGTATAATGAGGGGTCTTCAACTTCTTTATAACCTAAGCCAACTTCAGCTGCACTCAAAGATGTTTGGCAATGTGGACAGTAAGCTACAACATAGTATCCTTCACCTAGTAAACCATCTTCCCAAGCTCTTTTCAAATACTTCCATTCACGTTCAATATATTCGTCTTTATATGTCCAGTAAGCCTTATCGTGATCTATGAACATTCCCAGAAGCCGGTCTCCTTCCCTCCAAACAGCATAATACTTCTCCAAAACTTTTTTGCAGGTTTCAACAAGTTTTTCTTCTCCAACCTTTTTTAAGACTTCTTTCTTGCTTCCTGAAACTTTAAGCATTTTTTCTGCTTCAAGTTCGACTGGAAGACCTTGGCAATCCCAACCAGCCCAGAAAGGAACGTAAAATCCTCGCATAGTCATCCAACGATAGCGTAAATCTTTTATTACTCTACCTCTAGCGTGGCCAACGTGTGGAACACCGTTTAATGTGGGAGGTCCTTCAACGAAGCCAGCTAATCCTCTATTATTTACTGCTCTAAACTCGGATAACTTACGCTGAATCTGATTTTCTTTCCAAAAGGTTCTTATTTCCTCTTCTATTTCAAGTGGGTGGTAATCTGCATTAAGCCAATCTCTAGACTTAAAATCTAATTTTACGTTCACCTCTCACCTTTGTACACCGCCCGGACATATGAAGGTATAGACGTTATTAAGGTTTTAGCTTTTCTCTTTTCCCTTTAGAATGGGAGAACGCAAAGCAGAAATATAACGACTGGAACAATAGCTAAAAGCTTCTTTTTCTTTGATAAGGGAGATATGTCATCAAGTGGACCTGGATGCTTATAGGTTACAGCCATTATAAGAGCTAGCATAGCGAAAAAGTAGAATCCTCTCCAGAATAATATTGCTACGCCTACTAATGCCGCTATAAGCTGCATATTGGGTTTTAAAAAGCACCTTGCGACATGACCTCCGTCCAGAGTGCCTGCCGGAACGAGATTTAACATTGTTATAAGCATTCCAACCCAGCCTGCAAATGCAATTGGATGCAATAACACAGCATAACCTTCACGTAATGGGCCTTTAATGAACCAAGCCATCAAAGAGTATAGGAATATTGGTGGAAGTCCTCCTCTACCAGTAAAAGGAATGACTTTTGAAAGTGGAAGACCAATAAATGAGACGATTAGTGAAGCTATAAAACCAAAAAGAGGGCCACTTACACCGACGTCGAAAAGTGCGTCTTTAGTTGGAGCAAGGGAGCTCTGAACTATCACTGCGCCGAAAGTTCCAAAAGGTGGAGGGCCGGGGATGAAAAGCGGAGGAGATGCTTTAATTCCATGCTTTCTTGCCAGAATCCAATGTCCAATCTCATGTGTAGCTAAAACAAGTATCATAGCTGCAACAAACTCTAAAGCTAAAACGATGTTTAGCTCTCCTATTCCTATGGGAGGAGGAAAATAACCAGAAATGAATATAGTTGCCAAAGTAGCTATGAAAGCAAACACAAAAGCGGGTTTAGGTATTATATGTCGAACTGGAGGCTCTTTAACAATCCTAAGAACATTCTTCCCATTAATTTTCCTCAATATAGGGATGAAATTGTATGGTTCAAGTTTTCTAAGAAGGTTCATAAAAGCTTCTTTTGAATTTTCTGGGAGATCAACGTAGAATGTTGGTACACCCTGAGAAAGGAAAGCATCTTCAATAATATATCCAGAAGATTCAATAAAATTGTAAATTTCTTCATATAATCCAATATCAAATTCGTACATGCTAGGCCACGTCATGTTTCTCACTCACAGAGATACTCAACTGTCTTGAGATAATTAAGTCTTTATGCATAATTAAAGCTAAAAAGTTAAATGTAACTTTAAGGACCATTATTTCACATGAAAAGGCTAGTTATAACTCAGGAAGTTAGAAATGCGTTTCCAGGTCTAAAATCAGCTATGATAACTGTTAAAGGTGTAAAATCTGAGAGAAAAAACCATAAACTTGAAGAAATAAGAGGAAGGATAATAAAGGAAATTAAGAAAAAATACAGTCTTGAAAGCCTAAAAGATGTAGCTATATTCAGAGCTTACAGAAATTTCTATTGGAGATTAGGAATAGATCCTACAAAAACTAGGCCTGCTTCTGAAGCCTTAATTAGACGCGTATTGAGAAGTGGGAGCATACCTTCAATAAATGGTGCCGTGGATGCATGTAATTTAGCTTCCATGGAAACAGGAATTTCTCTCTCGGCTTTAGATGAAGGGAAAGTTGTTGGCGATTTGTCTATAAGATTTGCTTTTGAAGGAGAAGTTTTCTTTGGAGTAGGAATGAAGAAACCTATTGAGTTAAAAGGCGATGAAATAGTTATCGCCGATGAAGAAGGAGCCGTAGGCATATATCCATACAGAGATTCGGACAGAACGAAGATAACAAACGATACAAGGGATGTTATTTACATATCTTGTGGCGTTCCAGGAATAGATGAAGAACTACTTTTAAAAGCAGTTAGAAAAGCCGCTGAGTACCTCATAGAAGTTTGTGGAGGAGAAGTTGAAGGAGAACTTTTAGTTTAAGAATTAGTGAAGGACTACGTAGTATTTGTGGATGTGGGTGGAAAATCAGCAACTCTAAAATCTAGATTAAGCGCTAATAATTTTGGGTTTAATAGAATGAGCATGGTGGATTACGCTAGAATGGTCATAGATATGCTTGTTGAAAAAGGAGAAACAACAACTGATGAACTTAAGAAATTAGTCCCAGAAAGACGCTTATATGATATACTATCAGTTTTAGAAGCTATAGGAGTAGTAAAAAGAGGGAGAAAAAAAGTTAGATGGGTTGGTGGGGGCGAATTAGTGGGGAGAGAAGTAATAATACAGGGACTCGTAGACTCGGTAACTCACAGTCCAATAGAAGTAAGAATTGTCGGAGTGGAACCTTTAAGAGTAAAAGTTAGAGGAGTATGATGAGAAATTCTATATTTAAATATTTATAAAGTTATGAAGTGAAGATGAATTTGATTAGTTAATTAACATAAGATTAAATGTGAATAACGTAAATCCACGTAATTATGTGAAAAGAATGACCCCATAACGTATTTTAACTGTTTAACTTGTATAGGTTCTTGGCTTGGGTTGACTTAAATTGAAGCTTAAGGCTAATGTATCATTAAGTGGAGCGATACTACTCGGAGATTCAGTTGCATGTGATGGTCATGAAAATGGAAGACCAATAAGAGTAGTTACTCATGCACATTACGATCATATGCTCGGTTTGGAGAAAAGCCTAAGAATCTGTCGTAAAGTTGTTATGACTGAAGCTACTAGAGACTTAATTAGAGTTTTGAAAGGGAAACGTATTTCGAATTTTAAAAGTTTAACTGTTCTTGGCTATGAGAAAGAACTCAATTTAGATAGTGAGAATCTTACTTTCTATTATGCTGACCACATCTTGGGTGCTACTCAAGTTTTAGTTGAAGATTCAAATGGTCTAAGAATGCTCTATACTGGAGATTTTAGACTTCCTAAAACCCCAGTGATTAATGCAGACATTCTCGTTATAGAAGCAACTTATGGTAGTCCAGCTTTTAGGAGACCATTTAAGAGTATAGTTGAATCTCTGTTTGTTTCTTTAGTAGAGAAAAGTCTTGAACATGGTCCTGTTTACGTTTTTGGTTATCACGGAAAACTTCAGGAAGCTATGCAAATACTATTTGAAGGGGGAATTTGGGCTCCTTTCATACTTCCAAAAAAAGTTTTAGAGTTTTCTCTTGTTTGTGAAAAACATGGAATGAAGCTTGGGGATTATATACCTAAAAATTGTGAAGAAGCAAGAGAGCTTATTTCTAAAAATGATTCTTATGTTGCATTTTACCATATGAGTTCTAAAAGAAAAATAGGATTAAATGCTATAAGGATATATTTAACTGGATGGGAATTTAAGGAACCTATTAGAAAAATTTCTAATGGAGAATATGTTGTTGCTTTAAGTGATCACGCAGATTTTGATGATCTTCTGAGTTACGTGGAAGAGTGCGAACCAAAAATTGTTATAACCGACAATTATCGTGTTGGAGAAGCTGAAACTCTAGCTAGAGAAATAAGTCGTAAACTCAAAATTAAGGCGGTTGCTATGCCAAAGAAAGGATGAAAACATGAAAAAAAGCAGATTTATCGCCAAAGCTATTAAAACACCGTATTGGACACCTAAAATAAACTATGTAAACATTATTTTGAAAGTTTTGAGAGGAAAAATTAGAAATGGTGATATTATTGCTATATCTGAAAAGGCTTTATCGACTGCTTTGGGAAACTTAATAGATGAGCAAAATGTTAAGCCTAGTTTACTAGCTAAATTCATAGCTTATTTTTGGATGAGGATTGTTTGGGGTTATTTTCTTGGTGTATTATGTAGACTTAAATCTGAAACTTTAATTAGACTTAGAAATTACCCGTTATCTGCGGGAGCGAAGCATAAGCAAGTTGCTTTGACGTATGTTGGTTTTCTTCAAGCTTTAATGTGGGGTTCTGAGGGGGGAATAGATGGGAGTAATTTACCATACTCCATTGTCAGTCTTCCATTAAAGAATCCAATTGAAATTGCTTCTGAAATCAGAAATGTAGTAAGAAAAGTGTTTGGGTTGGATATTTCAGTTATGATAGTAGATACTGATAGAACTTTTAATTTCAGAAATTTCTACTTTACATATAGAAGAACAGCATTTAAACACATACATAATTTCTTTGGTTTCATAGCTTATGTTTTAGGTTCGGTAGTTAGGCTTAGAAGTTGGGCTACTCCAGTAGCTTTTGTAGGAGAAGAAATTCATGTTTCTGAAGCGGTTAGAATTGCTAAACTAGTAGACAGAGTTAGGGGGTATGGAGTTGGAAGAAATGTTTGGGAAATGGCGGAGAAATTTAATGTTAGATTAAATGAAGTTTCGTGGGGCATGCTTAAAAAAGTAGTTCATAAACCTGTAGTTATAGTGAGGAAAGTGCATTTTCAACGACATTCAAAGCTTTCTCGTATTTGAGTACTAGAAATTTAGCTGTGTCTGTTAGTTTTGCTGAACCTCCACCTCCAGGACCTCCTCTGCTTGTTTCAACTATTTTTAAGCCTAGTCTAGATTCGATTCTTCTTATGTAGGATAAAGCTTTTCGATATGAGATACTAAGTTCTTTTGATGCTTTTAAAATTGAGCCGTGTTTCTCTATTAGTGTAAGAAGGTGATAGCCTCCTTCTCCCAGTACTGGTTTACCATTTATTTCGAGCCAAATTTTAAATTTCACATTTAGCGGAATACCCGCAGAGTTCAATGTTTACACCATTTAGTTTAGGGATTTTCCACTGTGTTAAGGTTTTGTCGATAAGCGGAAATGTGTAATCTTTTTAAAGTGGACCTTTACATATGTCAAATTTAGAGGGTGCTCATTGTGAGTAGTCGTTCACACAGAAGCACGAGAACCCCTTTAACTCCTCCATCAAAACTGAAAATAGCTGCAGTTGAAATAGTAATTATAGAAGATAGGTGTAAGGGTTGTGGTTTTTGCATAGAATTCTGTCCAAGAAAAGTTCTTGAGAGAAGTGATAAACTTAATATTAGGGGAGTTCATCCCCCGTACGTTAAAAATCCTGATGCTTGCGTTGGATGTAGGTTATGTGAGGATATATGCCCAGATTTAGCAATATTTGTTAAGTGTTTGGAGGAGAATAACCGTGAAGAGGCTTGATGTAGCTACTGGGGTGTATTTTACTCAGGGAGATATAGCTTGCGCTGAAGGTGCAATAGCAGCTGGATGTAGGTTTTTCGCTGGATATCCAATAACTCCATCAACTGAAATCGCTGAGCATATGGCTTGGAGACTTCCACAGGTTGGAGGAGTTTACGTGCAAATGGAAGACGAACTTTCTTCTATGGCCGCTATAATAGGAGCATCTTACGCTGGAGTAAAATCTATGACTGCAACATCAGGGCCAGGATTTAGTTTAATGCAAGAGAACATAGGTTTGGCTGTTATGACTGAGGCTCCCTGCGTAATAATTAACATTATGCGTGGAGGACCAAGCACGGGGCAACCAACGAAAATGGGACAACAAGATGTTATGCAAGCTAAGTGGGGTTCACATGGAGACTACGAAATAATAGCTTTTGCACCCTCGTCAGTTCAGGAAATGTTTGACTTGACTATAGAGGCATTTAATTTTGCAGAGATGTATAGATGTCCAACTGTAGTTTTAGCTGATGAAGTTATTGGCCACATGAGGGAGAGGTTGATTATACCTGAACCAGAAGAAATAGATAAGAGAATTGTCAATAGGAAGAAGCCTAAAATTCCACCTGAATTATACAAGCCTTTTGAGGCAGAAGAAGATTTAGTTCCACCTATGGCTTGCTTTGGTGAAGGATACAGATTTTACGCTACTGGATTGACGCATGATGAAGCTGGGCTTGTAAGAACGGACAGCGCTGAAATTCAAACTAGACTTGTTAAAAGACTGTGTGATAAGATTAGGAAGAATAGAGACAAAATAGTTAGAGTTGAGAAATCGTATACTGAGGATGCTGATGTTTGCATAATAGCTTACGGGATAGTTTCTAGAGTTGCGAGAGCAGCCGCTAGATTGGCTAGGAAAGAAGGAATTAAGGCTGGAATGCTAAGACTTATAACTATATGGCCTTTTCCAGAGAAAGAAGTTAAAGAAGTAGGGGAAATTGCAAAACACGTTATAGTTCCAGAAGTTAATTATGGTCAAATTGTGAGAGAAGTAGAACGCAGAGTAAATTATAAGAAGATTACTTTCATCCCAAAGTTTGGTGAAGATTTTCACACAACTCAAGAACTTTTATCGGTTATTAGGAGGGTTGCTTCATGAACGTTATTCATCCGCTTGAAGAGTACACGCGTAAAGGCATGATACCGCACATTTGGTGTGCTGGATGCGGAAATGGCATAATTCTAACAGCATTCTTGAAGGCAGTAAAGGAATTGAACTTAGACATGAATAAACTTGTGGTAGTTTCTGGTATAGGTTGTATTGGTAGAATAGCTGGGTATATAAATGTTGATGCGTTCCATACAACACATGGAAGAGCGATAGCTTTTGCTTTGGGAGTGAAACTTGCAAAACCAGAGCTAAAAACAGTTGTGATAAGTGGGGATGGAGATTTATTTGCAATAGGAGGAAACCACTTTATACATGCAGCTAGAAGAAATGTGGATATGACAGTTATATGCTCAAATAACTTTAATTACGGCATGACTGGAGGACAGCTAGGTCCAACAACGCCGTTAAAAGCGTATTCAACTACAAGTCCATATGGAAACATAGAGCACCCATTTAATTTAGTGTATTTGGCTGCTGCAGCCGGAGCAGTTTACGTTGCTAGGTGGACAGCTGTCCACCCGAGAAGATTAAAAGAGTCGATAAAGAAGGCTTTAACGAAGAAAGGTTTTACATTCATAGAAGTTATTTCTCCATGCCCAACAGAATATGGAAGAAGAAATAGAATGCGAGACCCGGTGGAATACATGAGGTGGCTTAAGAGTGTGAGTGAAATAAGGCATTTCATAGATCCTAGAGAAGCTGAAATAAGCTCTGATAGAATAATTGTGGGAGAATTCGTAGATATTGAGAAGCCGGAGTATACTGAGATGCTTTGGGCTAAAATTAACGCTATTAGAGAGAAAGCTTTGAGAGGTGAGCTTGGATTTGAGATATGATATAATTATTGGGGGTATGGGAGGGCAAGGGATAATACTCGCAGGCTTAATATTGGGAACAGCTGCAACGGTTTACGCCGGGAAAAATGCAGTCCAAATACAATCCTATGGACCCGAAGCTAGGGGGGGAAGAGTTAGATCTGAGATAGCGATATCAGACGAGGAAATAGACTGCCCAAAAGCAGAATATGTAGATATTGGAGTTTTCATGTCTCAATTATCTTATCAAACATATTCGTGGAGAGTTAAATCAAAAGGTATAATAATATATGATCCGGATCTCGTTGAAGTTGAACTTAGAGAAGAAATAAAGTTTTATGGTGTTCCAGCAACTAGAATTGCAGAAGAGCTTGGTAATAGACTTTCAGCTAACATGGTTATGCTTGGAGCTTTAGTTGCTATAACTAAGATTTTAGAGCCTGATACGGTTGAGAAAGCTATAATTAGTAGAGTTCCGAGGTTTAAAGAATTAAATCTTCAAGCTTTTAGAGCTGGGTATGATTATGGTTTAAAACTTTTAGGTGAGGTGTTTTAGGTTTGGCTGAAGTGAAAATTGGAGTATATATATGCCATTGTGGAACTAATATAGCTGGAGTAATAGATGTTGAAGAGCTTAGAAAGTATGCTGAAACTCTTCCGGGAGTTTCAATTGCAAAAACATATACGTATATGTGTTCTGAGCCTGGACAGAGGTTAATTAAAGAAGATATTGAAGAAAAACGAGTGAATAGAGTTGTAATTGCTGCTTGTAGTCCTCTACTCCACGAGATAACTTTTAGGAGAGTTCTAAAAGAAGCAGGGTTGAATCCTTATCTTCTCGAAATTGCGAACATTAGAGAGCATAATTCTTGGGTTCATATGGAAGAGCCCGAAAAAGCTTTAGAAAAAGCTAAAGATGCTGTTAGAATAGCTGTTGCTAAGGTATCTCTACTTAAACCTGTTGAACCTGAAATAATTGAAGTTGGAAAAAACGTTCTCGTAATTGGCGGTGGAATAGCGGGTATAACAGCATCCTTAGATTTGGCTGACGCAGGATTCAAAGTATATCTTGTGGAGAAGACACCAAGCATAGGGGGGCACATGGCTATGTTAGATAAAACGTTCCCAACTATGGATTGCTCCCAATGTATATTAACACCTAAAATGGTTGCCGTAGCAAGACACCCAAACATAACTTTAATGACGTACTCTGAGGTAATAGACATTGATGGATTCGTTGGAAATTTTAAGGTGAAGATTCTAAAGAAGCCGAGATATGTAGATGAAAATAAGTGTACTGCTTGTGGAGAATGTGCGAAAGTATGTCCAGTTCAAGTTCCAGATGAATTTAATGCTGGTTTGGGATGGAGGAAAGCAATTTATATTCCTTTTCCCCAGGCAGTTCCGAATACATATGTATTAGATGATGAAAACTGTTTAGGATTAACGCCTATGGCTTGTGGGGAATGTCTTAAAGCTTGTGATGCAAAAGCTATAAATTTAGATGCTCGTCCAGAGATAATCGAATTAGATATTGACACGATAATAGTTGCAACAGGATTTGAACCATACGACCCAACTCAAGATGAACAATATGGATATGGCGTATACCAAGACGTAATAACAGCTCTTGAAATGGAGAGGATGTTAAATGCTGCTGGCCCCACAGGCGGTAAAGTTGTAAGGCCCTCGAATTTGGAGATACCTAAGAAAATAGCATACGTACAATGTGTAGGTTCAAGAGATATGCGGAGAAATAAATACTGTAGTAGAATTTGCTGTATGTATGCTATGAAGCAAGCTACACAACTTAAAGAAAAGTATCCAGATATAGAAGTATACATTTTTTATATCGACATAAGAGCGTTTGGAAAGGGATATGAGGAATTCTATTGGAGAGCGCAAGAAAAAGGGATATTCTTCATTAGAGGGAAGGTTTCGGAGATTTGGAGAGATAAAAAGGAAGGAAAGCTTGTCGTAAGAGTGGAAGACACACTAACGGGGAGAGTAATTGAAGAAAAATTCGATATGGTCGTTTTGTCAATTGGAATGACACCAGGGGCCGATACGGAGAAAATTAGGAAATTGCTTAAGATTCCAGTTGGCCCAGATGGATTCTTCCTCGAAGCGCATCCTAAGCTTAGACCAGTTGACACTATAGTGGATGGCATATTTATTTGTGGAACTGCAACAGGTCCAAAAGATATAGTTGATACTGTTGCTCAAGCTAAAGCTGCAGCTTCTAGTGCCGCTGCTCTTATGAGTGCTGGTAGAACAATTATAGAGCCATATTTTGCGATTGTAGATGAAAGACTTTGTAGTGGATGTGGAACATGTATTTCAGTATGTCCTTTCAATGCTATAAAACTCGTAGAGTGGACTGCGAAAGTAAATAAAGCTTTATGCAAGGGATGTGGTGCGTGTGCAGCTTCATGTCCGTCTAATGCAATAACAGTTGAAAACTTCAGCGATGAACAAATTATAGCGCAAATACGTCAAGTAAGAGTGCATTAAATTCTTAATTTCGTGTTTCTTATAATCTTTTTCGCAATTTCATAGAATTCTCTTAATTCCTCAATTGAGGGGGGATTTAAATTCTCGAATTTTGGATCTATCGTTTCTCCAGGCCTAAAATTTTGTATTACGTATTTCATGCAACCTTTAATTTCCATACAGATTTCTCTTATGTCTTCAAAAGTATGTATGGTTGGAACAATAGTTGTTCTAAATTCGTGTGGGAATTTAGAATCTATTAGAAAATTTATGCTTTCTTTAATTTTCTCAATTATTTTTTCAGCATTTATACCTGTAGCTAAAGAATATTTTTCCGGGTTGAGTGGAGCTTTAACGTCTAAAGCGACATAATCTATGAGTTTTTCTTCTACGAGAGTTTTAAGCATGGTTGGATTACTGCCATTCGTATCAATTTTAACTTTAAGATTATTCTCTTTAAAAATTGAACATAAGTTTGGAAGATCACGATGTATTGTTGGTTCTCCTCCAGTAATCACCACCCCGTCTAAACCCCACTTATAATCTCTAATATAATCTAAGATTTTACTTAATGGTATAGTCTTGAGTTTTTCTGGATGAAGAACTAATTCGGAGTTTTGGCAGAAAGGACACCTAAAATTGCATTTTGGGAGAAATATTACGCATGTTACGTATCCGTTCCAGTCTACGAGGCTTAAATCTATGAACCCTTTAATTTCAATTTTTGGCTCCAAACCTCTTTTTAACCTCCCTTTCGAGTTCTTCTTCCGGTATTATGTCTCCTCTGACTATGACTTCACTTCCAACGGCTATACTCGGTGTGCTAACAACATGATACATTAATCCTTCAATTTCACCTTCAGGAGTTCCTAAATCAATTTCGACACATTTTACTCCAAGTTTTTCTGCGACTCTTCTCGCAATTCTCTTAGCTTCAGGACATTTAGGACAATTTTTGAGAACAAACACTCTGATCTCTAGGTTAGACATGTTTGCTTCACCTGACACAATAAAGGAGGTTTACAGAAATTTGAGGGCATATACTAGAACTTTAATATGTATGTATACTTCTCCGTCTTAGACATTCTAGGGAGCAAATATACATCTAAACGTTTCCCATGATTTTTCAGTTTCAACCAATACTGGCTTTTAACATGGTTAAAGCAACAATTTCAGGTCTATAAACACTCTATACATCTGCGACTAATTTTCTTTTCTTTTATGAGGAAAACCCTACCCTGAAGTATGTGTTTAGCATTAATAACATTGATATAGGCATTTCTAATTGCTTCTTGTAGAGCTTCGTTACTCTCTAAGCTCACACGCCAAAGCAGATAACGTAATTTTTCTTCAACATCATTTAAAACACCTTCCAAAACACCAACACCCCCCAAACAACACGAAGTAAAAACACGTTGTTATATTCGGTAGAGAACCTATGGTTTAAGCTATTCCATAGAGTCGAAAACCTTCCAATATTTCGAGTTCGCATTATAATACACCAGTGGTTGATGGGAAAAAACAGAAATTTAACTTTTTAATTTCATTTTCACTTAGGTCTCTACTAACCTCCTTAGAGTGGAAAATTAAGCGATAGCTTAAATACTAAGATTAAAATACGAATAAGAGTGCAGGAGGTGGGAATCGTAGTTGGACTTCAAAGGTTTAGGTAGACACCTCATAGTAGAAGTATTTGGGGTGAATCCTAAACTATTAGATGATGAAGAAAAACTAAAGGAAATATTAATCCAGTCAGCGTTAGAGGCAGGAGGAAAAATATGCGGTGTTTTATTTCATAAATTTGAGCCGCAAGGTGTCACAGGATTAGTTCTCATAGCTGAATCACACATATCAATACATACTTGGCCTGAACACGGATATGCGGCTATGGATATATTTACATGCGGTTCGAATGTTAACCCATGGAAAGCATTTCATTATAGTGTTCAAGAACTTAAACCAAGGAATGTTAATGTTGTTGAGGTGAAAAGGGGGCTAATAACCTGTGAGCAACAAACCTGAAGAAGAAAAAATAATCTATAAATGGTTTATAGAATATCATTCAAACTTTAGCGCACATATGTATGGAGTAAAAAAAGTAATATACAGTGGAGAAAGCAAATGCCAGAAAATAGATGTAATTGAATTACTTCACTATGGTAAAGCACTAGTGTTAGATGGAAAAGTGCAATCTACAACTTTAGATGAGTGGATATATCATGAACTACTCGTACATCCAATAATGATAACACATCCAAATCCGAAAAGAGTTCTGATTATAGGTGGTGGGGAAGGATCAACAGCGAGAGAAGTATTAAAACATAAAACCGTGGAATTTGTGGAAATGGTTGACATAGATGCAGAAGTCATAGCAGTTTCAAAGAAATATCTTGGGGAATTTCATAAGGGAGTATTTGAAGATAGGAGATTTTCTATAATAATTGGAGACGGAAGAAAATATGTAGAGTCGCTGAGAAAAGAAAATGTTTATGATATTATAATAGTAGATGCTACAGACCCCTTATCTGGGGGACCAGCATATTTACTTTATACTAAAGAATTTTACAATTCATTAAGTCGTATACTCTCTGATGATGGATTAATAATTACGCAAGCTCAAGATCCAGAATATGAAAGAGCTTGTGCGATATCAATATACAAGACTGTTGGGGTTGTTTTCCCAATATCAAGAATATTTAAAGCTTATATTCCGAGTTTTGATGGAGAATGGTGTTTTGTTATAGGTTCTAAAAAGTACGATCCAGCAGAATTAAATGTTAATGAAGTTCAAAGGAGAATTGAAAATCGAGGTTTAAAAGACTTAAAGTATTATCATGCTAAACTTCATTCGGCTCTTTTCGTTTTACCAAAGTATTTCATGG
>Ga0164311_10000401_pt1 | contig 18583 bp, 22 predicted proteins | sample GuaBasSedimGuay2_FD_121796 | JGI IMG/M metagenome (GOLD analysis project Ga0164311, IMG submission 121796) | Subseafloor sediment microbial communities from Guaymas Basin, Gulf of California, Mexico - Guay2, Core 4569-9, 9-12 cm | ecosystem: Environmental > Aquatic > Marine > Hydrothermal vents... | reverse complement strand
CGCGCTCTTCACAACCTGGCAGAGAGAGGGTGTTCGCCTCATCGCCCCTCCGTTTCTCCCTGTTGAGGTAGATAGCGTCCTGCGACAGAAGGTGATGCTCCGCCGGGAATTGACCGCTGAGCAGGCCCAGATTTGCTTCGCAGCGGCCTGTCAGGTGCCCATAGAGCTCTTAGCGCTCCCCGGACAGCGGGAACGGGCCTGGTCGCTGGCCGAAGAACTCCGTCTCCCCCACGTCTACGACACCGCCTACCTGGCGTTGGCCGAACTGCGTAATTGTGAATTCTGGACTGCCGACCGGCAACTGGTCAACGCCTGCCAACACCTGCGTTTCGTGCGCTGGTTGGGAGAGTTCGAGCACGCGGGGTAGAGAGAGGGTTACCGGAGGTGAGACAATGTCTGCTGTACAAACCGCTTCTCAGGCAATGACTGTGCTAAGTGTAGCCGAGTTGGAGGCGCTTATCCGGCGCGTGGTGCGGGAGGAGATCACCCGGGCGCTTGAAACATGGGGCCTCTATGAGGAGCCGACCATCATTGAGCCGGGGTCACCGATTGACGAGGATCTGACTGAACTGCTGCAGATGAAGGAGGCAGGGACACTTCGCCTGCTTACGCCTGTGGAGGTCTGGGGAGCCGATGACGACCTATCGGGCTGAGTATACGCCTCTTTTCGAAAAGAACCTCAAGCGTTACCGGAGCATGCGCCGGCAGATTCGCCGCGAAATCGGGCGCGTTCTGCAAGATCCATATGCTGGTACCGAACGGCTGGGCAAAGTACCCGGTGGGAAAGACCTCCGTGGCTGTCGCAGTATCCGCGTTACCCGCAACTTCCGCATCATCTTTGTGATCTGCGAGGAGTGTCGGCGCATCCCCGAGTGCAAGTTCTGCTTCTGCGAAGGGCTGCCCGACGAGACCATCATCTTCCTCACCGTCGGCCCCCACGAGCGGGCCTACGCCGTCCGAGAGGAGCCGCTTGAGTACGCCGTCGCTTCGTAACCATCCGAACAAGCGACCGTCGGCGGCTTATACCGAAATGGAATCCGCAACCCGCAATCCACAACCCGCAATTTCTATCGGCACGTTGCGCGTCACCGGTGGCACGCGCCTGGAGGATGCTGCTCCCTTCGCCACGGCCTTGGCCTCCCCGCCCCGAGCGGCCCGTGGTCGGGAAGGTGAACGCCTCTTCATCCTGCTCGACCTGACCGGCCCGGCGTCGCCCCACCTCTACCGGGAACTGCGCGAGGTGGTGGCCCAGACCTATTGGTCCACCGGCGGCAGCATCACAGCCGCGCTGCGTCAGGCCGCCGCCGCCGCCAATCGCTACCTGTTCCGCACCAACCTGCACTCCGACCCCTCCGGGCGATGCTACGGTGGCCTCACCTGTGCCGTCCTGCACGGTGATGACCTCTTTATCCTCCAGGCCGGCCCTGCCTGGGCCTGCGTCCTGCACGGTGAGCACATAGAACACTTTCCCCGTGATGGTGACCTGCCCCATCTGGGAATGGGGCCGCTGGCCGACGTGCGCCTCCACCACACCTTCGTCGCCACTGGCGACACACTGCTCTTGGCCTCGCCTGCCCTGGTGCAGGAGGCTGGCGACGCTGGCATCGCCCGCGTGCTGCCCCGTGCTGAAGTGCAGGAGGTGCTGGATGGATTGGAGCAGATCAGGGGCGAGGCCGACTTCACCGCGCTGGTCGTGCGCTGGGCTCCGCCGGAGGAAGCGCCGATGGTCCCCGAGGCCCCAGCCCCTCCGCCTCTCCGCCGCCCCAGGCGCGAGCGACCCCAACCCAGACCGAAACCACGTCCGCGTCCCAGGCCGGCCCGCGAACCAGGACCCGGCCTGGGCGAGCGGATGGGGAAGGCCGTCCGCTACATAGGCCGTGGAATTGCCGCTCTCGGTGTGTGGCTGGTCGGCGGAGTGAGCGCCTTGTTCCGGCGCATGCTCCCAGGCCCGGAGCGGAAGGCCCGTCGCCGGGCGCGTCCTCCCCGCCCTATCCCCGAAGAGAACCGTACCGTGATGATGACCATCGCTATTGGCATCCCAATCGTGCTGGCCATCATCGTGGCGTTGGCCTACCTGTGGTTCGGGGCAGACGCACGTTTCCACAGCGTCATCAACCAGGCGGAGGAAGAGATTGCATTGGCTCAGGCCGCCGGGAGCATCCTGGAGGAAGCACGGCCCCATTGGGAGGCCGCGCTGGAGCACGCCACCGCCGCCGCCGCGCTGCGACCCAACGACCCCGCCGCCACAGCGCTGCAAGCCCAGGCCCAGGCCGCCCTCGATCTCCTGGATAGCGTCATCCGCCTGACACCCGTCCAACTGTGGGACTTCGGACGAGGGACCGTCCCGCGTCAACTGGTCGTCCACGGCCAGATGCTCTTCGTCCTCGATCCGGCAGGGGGATGGGTGGCCCAACTGACCCTGAACCCGGCCGGCGACGGCGTAATCGAGGAGGAAGCAGAAATTATCGTCAAGACCGGGCAGCGGATAGGGGAGAGGAAAGTAGGGGATCTAGTGGACTTTATCTGGGTTGATTCGGGGGGCGAGCGGCAGACGAGCGGCCTGCTGATCCTCGAAGAGGACGGGGCGCTGGTGGGTTATGACCCGGCCTGGGGAGGCGAAGGGGGAACTACCCAATTGACGCACTCCTTTCTGGGCACGCCGCCAAGCGGGACGCCCAGAGCGGTCGGTTCCTTCGAGGGACGCTTCTACGTCCTCGACGCTACTGCCGACCAGATCTGGCGTTACGAACCTCGGAGCGATACCTACCCTGACCCGCCCGATCGCTACTTCGTCACCCCTCCGCCCAGGCCGCTGGCGACCGCGCTAGATATGGCGATAGACGGCAACATCTACGTCCTTTACACCGATGGAATGATCCTCAAATTCCTGGGAGGCGAACGCCAGCCCTTTGAAGTGCAGGGGCTGCCCGGCGACCTCGGCCAGGCCATCGCGTTGGCGGTAGACCCAGACGGAAGTGGGGCGGTCTACGTGGCCGACCGAGGCAACAGACGGGTGATCGTGTTGGGACCTGACGGGATCTTCCAGACACAGTTCCGCGCCGAGGGAGCCTTTGATGGACTGGAAGCGCTGGCGGTGGACGAGGTGGCGAGGCGACTGTACGTGGTCAGTGCGGGACGGCTCTACCTAGCGCCGCTACCCTGATTGCTCCAATCGTGTTATAATTTTAACCAAACTACCGGCTCATTTCACATCTTATCGGGAGGGTAACAGTGGGGCGCAGTGGAAAATGGGTGCACCGTTCGAGCAGCGTAGCGCAAACACTCTTTGCAATGGGCTTGGTCGTGCTCTTCCTGATGGTCGCCGGTGTGGCGGGGCTACTCGTCTTTGACCAGGTGCGGCAGTTCATTGCCGCTTCCGACACGCTGCCCGACTTCACCATCCAACACGAGGAGCCCAGCGCGGTGTCCTACGAGCCAGGAGAGCCATTGCCACGCTGGGAGGGCACCGAGCGGGTCAACATCCTGGTAATGGGCATTGACCAGCGGGAGCACGAACACGGCCCCTGGCGCACCGACACAATGCTGGTCTTGACGATTGACCCGGTCACGATGAGCGGCGGGATGCTCTCCATCCCTCGTGACCTGTGGGTGCCCATCCCCGGCTATGAGGAGGGGCGCATCAACACCGCCCACTACATCGGCGAGGTCTATGACTACCCCGGCGGCGGCCCGGCACTCGCCGCCGAAACGGTGCAGTACAACCTTGGTATTCCCATCCACCACTACGTGCGCGTCAACTTCACCGCCTTCGAGCAAATGATAGACCTTATCGGTGGGATTGACGTCTATGTGGAGGAGGAGATCGTGGACCCCACCTATCCCGATGAGTCGTATGGCTATGATCCCCTCTACATCCCTGCCGGCTGGCAGCACTTCGACGGCGAGATGGCGCTCAAGTACGCCCGCACCCGTCACACCGCCGGCGGCGACTTCGACCGCGCCAAGCGCCAGCAGCAAGTCATCCTGGCAGTGTTTGAGCAGGTCACGCGGCTCGACTTACTACCGCAACTGGCGCTCCGCGCACCCGAACTATGGCAGACGTTGCAAGGCTCGGTGGTGACCGACCCCGACCTGACACTGGATAAAATCATCGCCCTGGCGCAACTGGCGAGCGAGGTGAATCCTGAAAACATCCGTTACGGCGTGATTGACGAGCACTACACTCAGTTCTGGACCACGCCCGATGGACAGGAGGTGCTGATCCCATTGCGCGACCGCATCCGGGAACTGCGCGACTACATCTTCACCACCGAGGCCCCTCTGCCCCAGACCAGCGATCCTGCCGCGCGCCTGGAGGCCGAGGCGGCCACCATCGAGGTGCTGAACGGGACGATGACGGCGGGGCTGGCCGCGCTCACGGCCGAGTATCTCCAGCAGCAGGGCTTGCAGATCGCGCGCACCGACAACGCCGACCGCTCCGATTACCCCGAGACACTTATCATCGTCTACACGGGTAAGACCTACACGGCTGAATACCTCGCTCATCTCCTTGACCTTCCACTGACGGCAGTGATATATGGGGCTGACCCCACCGCCGAGCACGACATCTCCATCATCCTGGGAGCCGACTACCGGCCGCCAGAGCAGCAGGAGACGGATTAACGCCCGGTGAGAGCAGCCGCGATTGGAACCCCGGTTTCTGCAGAGACCCGGGTTCCTTTTGTCATTCTATTTGGAGGGAACGGTTATGGCAATCGAGACCTGGCTTCCTGCGTTGCTGGGCTATCTGATCCCGGTGGGACTGTTCCTGCTGGCCTGGGGGGGGATGGAGCCGCGGCGGGCACGTCGGTCGGCGACGGTGGGCGCGCTGGCGCTGGCGCTGGCGGCGCTGGGATACCTCGCGGTGGGCTTCGCCTTCCACCTGGGCGGTGCGCGGGTGGTGAGCGACCAACCGGGCCTGGAGGGGCTGGACTGGCTCTTCGCCGGTGAGGGGAAACTGAACTGGGGCATAGTCGGCCTGAAGGGTTTCTTCCTGACCGACGGTGCCGCCACGCCCGAGGCGCTGGCGCTCTTCGTGACCTACCTGCCGCTGGTGACGACGGCTGTGCTGCTGCTGGTGCTGAGCCTGTATGGGCGAGCGCGCATCTGGCAGGTCGCTATCGGCGGGCTGGTGGTGGCAGCGGTGCTCTTCCCCCTGGCAGCCTGCTGGGTCTGGGGCGGTGGCTGGCTGGCCAACCTGGGCATCACCCTCCGGCGGGGACACGGATTTGTGGACCACGCGGGCTCCGGGGTGGTCTACCTGCTGGGTGGAATGGCCGCGCTGGGGGCGCTGGTGGGGATGGGTCAGCGGTTGCCGCGCAGTGAGCCCGGCGAGCCGGAGGAGATGCCGCCAGCACACTTCCCACTCCTGGCCAACCTGGGTGCGCTCCTGTTCGGCCTGGGCTGGCTGGGCTGGTCACTCAGCCTTCCCTTTCACGTGGCCGGGGCGACACTGAACCTGCCGCGCATCGCGACCAACGGCCTCCTGGCCGGAGCGGGAGCGATCCTCGTCTCGCAGACCTACTGCTGGCTCACGGTGGGCCGCGCCGACGCGCTGATGTCGGCGCGGGGGACGGCGGCCGGCTTCGTCGCCATCTCGGCGGGCGCACCGTTCGTGCCACCGTGGGCAGCGCTGGTGACCGGCGCAGTGGCCGGCCTGCTCCTTCCCTTGGGCGTCTACCTGGTGGAGCGGGTACTGCGCCTCCCCGACGAGACGGCCACTGTGGCGCTGGGCATTGCGGGCGGGCTGTGGGGCTCGCTGGCGGTCGCGCTCTTCGCCGACGGGTGCTGGGGACAGGGGTGGAATGGTGTGGGGATGGATGAGTATCGCACCGTAGCCGGGCAGGGCGTGACCGGCTTCCTCCCGGCGGCGGGCCTCATCGGCGATGGCCCCGGCCAACTGATCGCCCAACTGGCCGGCCTCGGGGCCATCGGCCTTCTGGCCTTTCTGGTCGGCTGGTTGATGTTCCTGGGGCTGAACGCGCCTTACCGCCCGCGCAGAGAGCGCAAGCCGGAAGTTGTGGCAGTGGAGGAGGCGGAAGAGGCAGAGTAGACTTTTCTACGACCGTCTCCTATGCGCCGGCGCCAGTGACAATGCGCGCTCCGCCGCCTCCTCTGGCGTGGCGACGTAGACGACGGGCACGTCCGGGTGTCCCTCGCGCCTCACCTCCCACGTCCCCAGCCCCACCACCGGCACGCCGAACAGAAGCGCAAAGGCGATCTCGCTCAGCGTGCCGTAACTCCCCCCAATAGCGACCACCGCCTGGGCAGTGCGCATAATGATGGCGTTGCGCGCCTCTCCCAGCCCGGTGACGATGGGGATGTCCACGTAGGGATTGGCCTCCCCCCGATTGGTGCCGGGGAGGATGCCGATGGTGAGGCCGCCGGCGGACTTGGCCCCACGACAGGCGGCCTCCATCACCCCGCCGCGCCCGCCGCAGACGAGCACTGCCCCCCCTTCGGCCAGCGCCCGGCCCACGGCTTCGGCTGCCGCAGCCTCCTCCTCCGTCGGCGCTGAGCCGCCGATGACGGCAACGATGGAATTGGCGTCGGGTGACTTCAGTCGTCGCACCATAACATACATCTTATCGCGGGCCGAGCAGACCGGCTCCGGCAGCCAACTCCTGCATCTCCCGCGTAATAGTCTGCTGCCGTACCATCTGAACCACCAGCGTCCACTCCTCAATCAGCCGCTCGGCGTTCTGAGTGGCCGTTTCCATGAGTTGGAAACGCGCCGAATGCTCCGCTGCGGCCGATTCCAGCATCAGTCCGTACAGGCTGACCTCCACCCATTGCCGGGCCACGCGGGCATATAGGCTCAGCGGGTCAGTCTCAATTATAGGAGGTGGCCACGGCGATGCCTCGGCCTCAACGGCGGGTAGCGCGAACGGGATCAGGCGTACCAACGTTGGCTCGTATTGCCCCATACCGTGATAAGCGTTATAAATCAGATCAACCGCGTCCAATTCGCATTCTTCGTAGTGCGCCAACCACTGGCGGGTTAAATCAAACGCCAGGCGGCAGGACGGCAGCGTGGTTACTGATAGCGTGCCTGCCCAGGCCAGAGGCTGCTGGCGTCGTCGCAGAATACGACACACGCGCGTCCCCAGCGCCATCAGCGTCACCTGTGCACCGGCTACTGTCTGCTCGGCCAGATATTGTTCGGTGCGCTCGACAACCGCTGTGTTAAACCTGCCGCACAGTCCGCGCTCGCTGCCGATCACCAGGGCCACGACTCGTGCTCCCCCCTCCCTCCCCTCCGACGGGGGGAATGAAAGGGGGGAGCGGGCGGTGCGCCGGAAGGCCGGCAACCTGCGGGGGGGCGGTTGTACGTGAGGCAATACCGCCGATAAGATAGCCTTCAGCCGCTCCTCGTAACAGCGCACGTTGGCCATGCGCTTGAGCGCCGCGTGCCAACTTCCCAGGGCAATAGTACGCAATGCGCCGAGTATGGGCTCCACACTGCGGATATGATCTAGGCGGATACGCAATCGTTCCGGGTCTTCCATAATCCGTGCTCAGTAAATCTCGAAGCGGTCGAGGTCCCAGATGAACACCACTGCTCCTCCCAGTTCGGCTGTCACGGGCACAGAGCCGAGTGAGAATGGCGACCTTGGCTCACCGGGCTCCACAGCGACTTGTGAGTGGCAGTTGTCGCGGATAATGGCTAGTACTTCATCCAGGTCTTGTTCCTCTACGGCAATGAAGAGCATCTGTTGGGCCTGACGCAGCACGCCACTCCTGCTATCGGTGAAGGTGGCCGTGTGACCGGCGGTTATCAAGGCTTCCAGGACACGCACGGCTTCATCTCGCGGCACTATTGCCATTATCATTTTCATCGCTTATTCCCTCCTGCCCAGGTTGCGCGATAGTCGGCAAATACTGCCATCAACGTTTGCCGTGTCTCTTCGCTCAGTTCGCCACTGCGTTCAATCTGGTGAAGCAATTCCGCCTGTTCTGCTTCAAGACGGGCCAGCAATCCGCTTTCAAAAGCCGGTATGTCTTCCGGCGGAACATCGTCCAGGAACCCCTCAACAGCCGCCAGCAGGATGACGGTCTGCGCCGCCAGGGACAACGGGCGGTGGGGGGGTTGTCTAAGCGCGGCCTGCAATCGCTCTCCGCGCTGGATTTGCCGCTGTGTGGCCTCGTCCACCTCAGTGCCGAAGCGGGTGAAGCGGGCCACTTCCTCGAACTGGGCCAGTTCCAGCCGCAGGTGACGCGCCACGGCACGCATAGCAGCCGTCTGCGCTACCCCGCCCACACGTGAGACCGAAAGCCCCACATTCACGGCGGGCTTGATGCCACGGTTGAACATCTCGGTATCGAGCACAATCTGCCCGTCGTTGATAGAAATCAGGTTGGTGGGAATGTAGGCCGAGACGTTGCCGCGTTGAGTTTCGATAATCGGCAGCGCCGTCAGCGAACCGCCTCCCGCAGCCTCGTTCAACTTGCAGGCCCGTTCCAGCAACCGCGCATGCAGGTAGAAAACGTCGCCAGGGTAGGCCTCGCGGCCCGGGGGCCGGCGCAACAGCAGGCTCAGTTCGCGGTAAGTGTCGGCGTGCTTGGTCAGGTCATCGTAGACGATGAGTACGTTGTGCCCCTCGTATACCAAGAACTCGGCCATAGTGCAACCGGCGTAGGGCGCCAGGTAGCGCAGCGCCGGCGGGTCGTCGGGGCTGGAGACGACGACGATAGTGTACGGGAGAGCCCCGTGACGGCGCAACGTCTCGATGACGGCCAGCGTAGAGGACTTCTTCTGGCCGATGGCTACATAGACACATAGCACGCCGCTCTCGCGCTGGTTGAGAATGGCGTCTATGGCCAGCGTCGTCTTGCCAGTCTGCCGGTCGCCGAGAATCAACTCCCGTTGTCCGCATCCGATGGGCACCAGCGCGTCCACTATCTTCAGACCGGTGTGCAAGGGCTCGTGTACAGGTGCCCGCTCGATGATGCCGGGCGCGTCTCGTTCCAGGTAGTGAAACTCCGACGCCGCTACCGGTCCGCGGCCGTCCAGCGGCTCGCCCAGCGGATTTATCACCCGGCCCAGCAACCTATATCCCACCGGCACGCGCAGCCGCTCGCCGGTGCTCGTCACCAAGTCGCCGCCCTGGATGCCTTCGTCAGGCCCCAGCAGGATCACATCAATGAGATCGTGATCCAGGTTGATGATCAGGCCCTGCACACCCGTGGGAAATATGACCACTTCATCGGTACGCGCTCTGGGCAGGCCGGAGAGAGTGGCCACCCCCTCACCAACGCGCTGCACAGTGCCCACGTCACGGAAGCGCACCTCGCCGGACAGTTCGTCGGCCTCTCGGCGGAGCATCTGAAGCACCGACAAGATATCGGGCTGCACTTGCGACGCGCCTGCCAGCGCCGCCGCGCGGTCGCTGATGCGCTGGATGGTGCTGGCCTGCTCGAAGTGTACTGCGCCGTCCTGCCGGTCCACCTGTTGATGGAGCATCTGTAGCAACGCTGCCACGTCAGGTTCAGGAGGTGGCTTGCTCATCGGCCATGCGCTCCTTGAGAGCCTCAGAGACGCTTTCCCGCAAGTCGGCCAACTGCCCGGCGATGGAGTGATCCATAACAGTGTCGCCCAGGCGCACCCGCAGGCCGGCCACCAACGTCGGATCAGTCTTCAACTCCAGGTTCACGTGGCGGTCGGCCAGCGCGGTGAAGGTGCGGGCCAGCAGCCCCTGCTGTTCCGGTGAGAGAGGCCGTGCGGTCGTCACGTAAGCCGTAGGGATGCGGTCGCCCAGCGCACGCCGGAACGTCTCCACGCGCTCCATCTCGCTGCGCCCCAGTTCCCAAATACGGTCGTTAAGTTGTTTCACCAGTGCATCGTGCACCTCCGGCGGTGTGACACGTCCGATCACCTTCCCGCTGATCTCCAGGATGGTATCTAGAAGTTCGTCGTAGAAAGCGTCCAGTGCCTGCTGCCGCCACCGGCGGGCGTCGGCGTGGGCCTCGGTCAATATGCGTTCAGTCTCAGCCTGGGCTTCCTGCAGGAGTGTCGCCCGCTCGGCCTCCATCTGCTCCCGCGCCGCGGCGATGATGGATGTCACTTCCTCGTCGGCTCTCGCCAGACGCTCCTCCAGTTCGGCGCGCAAATTCGCTACTTCCTGGCGCTCCTGGGCCAACTCACGAAGCAACCGCTCTTTCTCGGCTGCTCGTTGCATCGCCTTGCGCATCACCGGCCGGAAGAGAAGGTGGTAAAGAAGCGCCACCAGGGCCAGGAAATTTATGATTTGGAAAACAATGGTCACCCAATCAAGTTTTATCATCTGCTAATACCTAGAAGAAACGATCGAGCAGCGGGTTGGCGAAGATCAGAATCAGACAAATGAGCAGCACGTAAATCGCTGTAGACTCCAACAGGGCCATCGAGACGAACAAGGTCGTGCGCAGGTCGTTGGCAGCCTCTGGCTGGCGAGCCATCCCCTCCAGCGCCTTGAGCACCGCTCGTCCTTCGACGATTGCTGGAGTAAGCGTACCCAACACGATGCTTATACCTGTCACGATGATGGTGACTAGCGTAGTTAATACCCCAGGGTCCAATTCTGCCATGTGATTTCCTCCTTATGTTTTGGTTGACTCTGCCTCGCCGGCCTCCAGTCCTGCGGCGATGTAAACGGTGGCCAGGACAGTGAAAATGTAGGCCTGCAGTACACCGGTGAGCATACTGAAGGCAGTCAGAGGTATCGGTACGATGAACGGCACCAGTGCGAAGATGACGGCTATGATCAATTCGGTGCTGAGGACGTTGCCGAAGAGCCGCAGGGCAAGCGAAAGGGTGCGGCTGAGGTGGCTGATCAGTTCCAGAGGTAGCACAAAGATCGGCGAGGCCAGGTCCTTGAGATAGCCCCTCAGCCCCTTCGACCGGATGCCGAAGTAGTAAACTGAGAGGAAGACGGTCAACGCCAACGCTGCCGGTGTATTGATGTCACGTGTGGGAGAGACAATAGGGAACATTTTACTATGGGGTAACGGGATCGCCGGTAACACACTCAGTATATTGGCGGTGGCGATGAAGACAGCCAGCGTCCCCAGAAACGGTAAATATAGCCCGGCCGGTCGCCCCATCACGGTGGAGATCGTGTCGAGCAGAAAATCCACCAGCAACTCCAGGGCTGCCGGCCGACGGTGCCCTATTATGGCCGCCACCCCTACGATGATGACCATCATTATCCAGGTCGAGACGACCGTGTTGCGTACCGGTAGGCCGAAGATGGTGAACACTACGTAAGGGAAAAAGTCTTCCATATCTCCATTCCTTGTCTGGACCTTATCTGGATTCTGGCGAATTCGTAACCACTCAGCCGATCTCAGATGAGCCGTTGAAGCGCACCCTTTAGGACGCGGACGAACGCCGACAAAGGCTGATGTTTGAACTTGAACTGCGAGGGTCTGCGTTAATCTGCGTCCGATCTCGAATCTGGCAGAGCGGCTGAGTAGTCACCCGCGTTCTTGCGACCGCAGGACAGCAGCGGGTATGCACCATCGAACCAACCACAGCCCGATGAAGGCCAACAGGCAGGGCACGATGCCGCACTGCAAGGCAGCGACCAGCAGGCCGACGGTTAGCCCCCAGCGCAGCAGCCCCCCGACCAGCATCCAGGCCACAGTGCGACGGGGCGAGCCACGCCGCAAGCGGATCACCGAATGCCACAAGGTCAGCATATTCAACACACCTACCGCCCCACCGACGAACAGCCACAACGCTATCATTCGTCTGCTCTGTTCTCGCCCTCTTCCGGCGCAGCACATCGCCGGCTGCGCTCGGCTATGCGCCGGATGGCCCGCGCCACGTTGTAGAAGCCCACGCCGATGCCCAGTACCAACATCCCCAGCGTAAAGACGTAACCTGTCTCCAGCCAGCGATCCAGAAAGTGCCCCAGCAACACCCCGCCGAAGATCGGTAGCGCCAGGTCCCACCCCAGCGACGTGGCCCTCAGCGCCTCGCGCCACAGGGCTGCCCAGTCGCCCCGATCATCCCTTTTCATCACTCGTGTCCAGCATCCCTGTCAGAAGCCCAAGCCAGACCACTGGTGAAGACCGTCACGCCGTTGCGGTCCACCTGCAGGATACCTGCCTCCAGGTTGAGCGTGTACTCGCCTGCTGCGTTGGCGTAGCACAGCGGCGCGGTGACCGTCTCGGCCAGGAGTGGCGCGTGGCCAGGCCAGATGCTGATCCCGGCCCCATCGGCCAGTTGGGCTCGCACCCAGGCTACGTTCTCCACATCGAGCAACATTTCGGCTGGGGTCAGCACCGTCAAGCGCAGGGGCTTAGTCACCGTTTCCTCCCACCATAGCCAACTGCTTCGCTTTGGCTACGGCCTCGTCAATCGTGCCCACCATGTAGAACGCCTGCTCCGGCACATCGTCGTGGCGGCCCTCAAGAATTTCACGGAAGCCGCGCAGCGTCTCGGCCAACGGCACGTAGCGGCCAGGCAGGCCGGTGAACGGCTCGGAGACGAAAAAGGGCTGGGTGAGGAATCGCTGTATCCGGCGTGCCCGGTTGACCGCCAGACGATCCTCTTCGCTCAATTCCTCCATCCCCAGGATGGCGATCACGTCCTGTAGTTCCTGGTAGCGGGCCAGCAACGCCCGCACTTCTGTGGCAATGGCGTAGTGTTCCTCTCCTACACTGACCGGAGTGAGCAGGGAACTGGTGGATTCAAGCGGGTCAATGGCGGGATAGAGGCCCATGCTGGCCTGGCGCCGTGAGAGCACGGTGGCCGCGTCCAGGTGAGCGAAGGTAGCCACGACTGCCGGGTCGGTCAGATCGTCGGCCGGCACGTAGACCGCCTGCACGGAAGTGACGCTGCCCCGGCCGGTGGTGGTGATGCGTTCCTGCAACTCACCCATCTCGCTTTCCAGCGTGGGCTGGTAGCCGACGGCACTGGGGAGCCGGCCCAGCAGTGCCGAGACCTCCGCGCCGGCCTGGATGTAGCGGAAGATGTTGTCAATGAAGAGTAGCACCGGACGTCGCTCGTGGTCGCGGAAATACTCGGCCATCGTCAATGCGGTGAGCGGTACGCGCAGCCGTGCCCCAGGCGGCTCGTTCATCTGCCCAAAGACCAAGACGGTGCTATCGAACACCCCACTGCGCTGCATCTCCAGCCACAGTTCGTTGCCTTCACGACTGCGCTCGCCTACGCCGGCGAAAAGCACGATGCCGGAGTGCTCGCGGATGGTGTGGCGCATGAGTTCGATCATCAGCATCGTCTTGCCCACCCCCGCGCCGCCAAAGAGGCCGATCTTGCCGCCACGAGGGTAGGGGGTCAGCAAGTCAATGGCCTTGATGCCGGTGACGAAGGGCTCGGTGCTCACCCGTTGCTCGTGCAACGGCGGTGATGCGGTGTGGATCGAGCGCCATTGCACCCTCTCAGGCGGTGGTTGTTTATCAATGGGCTGGCCCAAGACGTTGAACATACGTCCCAATGTCGCCCGGCCCACCGGGACGCGGATGGGGTAGCCCGTATCGAGCACCGGCAACCCCCGGCGCAGGCCCGCCGTGCTGCCCATCGCAATCGCCCGCACCGTGTGAGGATCAATGTGCTCCTGCACCTCGATCGTCAGTTCCGGGCCATCGTCCCGTTGGACCAGCAGCGCATTATGGATGCTGGGCAGGTCGCCGGAGGCGAACTCCGCATCTACGACCACGCCGGCCACACGTGCCACGCTTCCCGTTCTGGCCAATTCCTCGCTCCTTACCTCACGTTCCCCGGCCCAGGATCACGGCGCCTCGCCCGGCCCCTCGACGCTGGTCCGGCTCGGCAAACGCCCCTTCTTCCTCCTCGGTCCCAATCAGCGCCAGCAGCGCCTCGACCTCGTCCAAATGTAGCCCGAACTGCTCTCCTCTGTCGAGCAGCGCCTGCGCCAGCGCCCGGGTCACTTGGGCTTTGAGTTCCTGCGGGGATTGGAACTCCGTCCACGTCACGTCCGACGATCGGTGCAGCAGCGTCTGAGCGGAGGGGCTGTAGAGCACGCGCTTGCGGTAGGCCAGCAGCGCCTTGCCCGCACCCCGCGCCTGCTGCCATTCAGCGCCCATCGGAGCAGCGAAGTCGGCCCCCAATACCACCAGGTACAGGTCGCAGCGCTCGATGAAGGTTAGCGGTTCGAACGCCTTCTCGCCCGGTCTGGGGGTGTGCTTGATCTCCCAGCCCACCGAGACGGGCAACTCGGCCACCGCCTGGCCCAGCGCCTCTCGCTCCGGTGCCAGATCGGGGCTACTGCTCACAAATAAGCGGATTGGTCTGGCCATTGCTTGCGCCTCCGCCAACCGGTTTGGTGCGTATCAAGTTTACCATCTCTCACAGCAAAAGACAAGGGCGCACCTATCCTTTTAGCGCGCCCTAATATCCACGCGGTCGCCTGTCCGGCCCCCGTTCATGACCCGACAGGATTTGCCTATCCGACCTGGCTAATTGTTTATCGTCATAGAAGATGTCAATGTCCCGGGCATCCCCGCCCGGCAGGAAACCCCGCCGGTAAAGGTTGAGCAGCGGGTGATACACCCGCCGCGAACACCGGCCGGGTAGTTACACCGGTTGGCCGAAGCGTGCAAGTAATCGCTCGTGCAACTCCGCATCCTGCTCAACCGCTTCCGTCAGGCTGGGCCAGCGGGCAGCGAACTCGAAGTAGCGGGGGGCAGACTCCGTGGCGTGACGCTGGGCTTGGGTGACGATGGCCTCCGGCGGGCCGAAGCGGGCGGTCACCTCCGGCGTGGCCTCGGCCTGCAACGCCGCCAACGCCTGCTCTTCGAGGTCATCGCGCAGGAAGCGACCCGGGTACGGGTCGAACTGCGTCATATCGGCGCCGGCCAGCCGCAGTTTCTCCCGCTCGTAGACGAAGCGCAGCACGTCTTGGCACAGCTTGCTCCAGGTATAGGCGCTGTGTGCGCTACCTGGCGCGTCGGGCGGCATGTGAGTGATCACCAGGTGCTTATCGAGCCAGAACCTGAATCCCATCAGGCGGGCGTTGATCAGGTAGTCAATGTCCTCGCCACGGGTAATGCCCGGGTCGAACCCCACGCGGGTGAACAGGTCGCGGTGGAAGACCATGTTCCCGCCGAACGCTACCGGCGTCGGAACCAACCGGCCCGGCGAGGCTTGCAACGCTCGCGTGCCCTCGTTCATGATGGCATTCTTGTCCAGGAAAATGTTGCCCGTGCGCGGACGCTCTGGCAGCATCACGTCGCCATGGGCGTCGAGGTAAAAGCCGGCCAGTCCCAGCACCCGCTCGCCCCCATGCTCACGCCCCACAAAACGGAGCGCGGTCTGCAAATAGTCAGGTGCCACGACCTCGTCGTCGTCCAGGGCAATGATCACCTCGGCGCCGAGGGCGTGGGGAAGCAGCAGTTGCAGGTTGCGCACGCCCGCGTAGCCACGCATCTGGACGGGGTCGGCCAGGCCGGGGTGGCGCTCGCGGATGAAGGCTGCGTCGGCCTCGGTCGCCTGGGCAATGGGATAGTGGGCGCGGAAGGGAGCGATGAGGCCGGCGACCCGGTCGGCGGCGGCCGACTCCAGTTCGGGATGTGTCGCTGCGGTGAGAATGAGTACGCTGAACTGCGGGCCTTCGAGCGCGGTCAGGCTTTCCAGCAGTCGCGGCAGCGTGCTCTCGCCGTCCAATGGCGTGGGGTGGTCGTAGACGGCCTCGACCGGCCCATCCGCCCGCTCACTGTCCCAGGTCCAATAAGTTGGGATTATTACGATGACGTTTGACACTTTTGCCTTCTCCGTTAATGCCAAGGCTCTCCTGGTTCTCTCCAAGGGAGATACCCCCTGCAAGTTGACCCAATTAGCCGATTATGGTATACTTTTTAATGAGATGTATCACCTCAAGGAGAAATCGTATGGCAACAGCTACCGTTTCGACCAAAGGATGGGTAGTGATACCCAAGAAATATCGGGAGAAATACGGCTTCAAGCCGGGCACTAAGGTGCAGTTCATTGATTACGGTAACATCCTCTCCATCGTGCCTGGGCCAGAGGACCCGATTGAAGCCGCCTACGGGATGCTCAAACACCTTGGCGGGCCCTCCCTAACCCGGGAAATTGTTGAAGAGCATCGCCAGGAACGCGAGCGGGAGGAGCGGTAAATTGAGCACATCCTACGTTCTTGATGCTTTTGCAGTTATGGCTTTTCTCCGCGATGAGCCGGGTGGTCCCAAGGTGCGAGAGCTGCTCCAGGCTGCTGCGCAGGACGAAATTCAACTTCACCTCAGCCTCATCAATTACGGAGAGGTGCTTTACTTGGTTGAACGGCGGTGGGGAGAAATCGAACTCCGCAAGGTCATAGCCCGCCTGGATGAACTGCCTATCCGGGTGATGCCGATTGATCGGCCTATGACCTTCACTGCCGCTCACGTAAAAGCCCATCATCATCTCTCCTACGCCGATGCCTTCGCCGTGGCCCTGGCCCAGCAGTTTGATGCCACAGTGGTCACCGGCGACCCCGAGTTCAAGAACGTGGAGGAGTTAGTGCACATCGAGTGGTTGCCTCAGCCAAACGCCAGGCACACCACCTTATCGGCTGCGCCGTAGTAGAGCCACCAGCGGCCCCGGTGCCACAGAAGTGGCTCTCGCACCACGTGGTTGCTGACGCCGAAGCGCGCCTCCCAGTCCACGGCCGGCTCCAGGATGGGCTCCTCCGAGCGCCAGAGCACCCTCGCCGGCTCCTCGTTGGAAAACAGCACACCTCCCACCTGGTAGACGTTATCCGCACCCCAGCCACTGTAGACCATCAGAATGCCCTCAGGGATGAGCACGGGGGTCGTCCCCGTCTCCATCCCCACGCTGTCAAAGTAGCCCTTTCTGGGCGACATCACCGGCTCGTCCAGCGGCTCGTACCAGTGTATCAGAACATCTCCAGCAGGGAGCCAACAAACTCGCCTAAATGTGCGCTGGCGGCGCAGCAGACTTCGTCGGCCCCACCGTAGAAGACGATGAGTTCGTCGCCGATGACGACGGCACCTTCCGGGAAGACGACGTTCGGTACGTCACCGATCCGCTCGTATTCTTCTTCCGGCTCCAGGATCGGCTCCGGCGTGCGGGCGATGACTTTCCAGGGCTCCTCCAGATCCAGCAGCGCAGCGCCGGCCCGGTACACCCGGTTCTCGTCAACCCCGTGGTAGATCAGGAGCCAGCCCTTATCGGTCTTCACCGGCGGTGGCCCGGCTCCTATCTTCCTGGACTCCCAGCGCTGTTCCGACTTCATCACAAGTCTGTGCCCGTACATTCTGCCGGGCAGGTCGTCGAGATAGGCAAACCAGATGCCAGGGGTATCCGTAGGATAGCCTGGGCCGACCCAGGCGCTTGGCCTGTGGAGCGCAGCGTACCGGCCGCCGATCTTTGCCGGAAAGAGCACCGTGTCCCGCTGATTGGACCCGTAGGGGGTGATGATACCCAACCTCTGAAAACTCATGCGCCCGACCTTCCAGGTGACTTCGGCAAGGGAGATGCGGGTACGCGCTTGAGGTCGGGGGGGCATGCCGAGTCGTCTGCGGACGGAGTAGGGGGGGCAGGGCGTGGGTGTGACGACGTAGGTCATGTAGAGCCGGCCCTCCAGGGGTGTGAGCCTGGCATCCTCAACCGACATCTCCCACAGTTCCAGATCGGGCGTGAAGCAGGGTTCGTCGAACCGCTCCACCAGGTTGAGGTTCTCATCAAAGATGGCGTGGCCGAGCCTTGAGATGTACTTGACGTACTCCCCCGTGGCGCGGTAGAGTAGATGGATTTTGCCGTCAAGGTAAACGGCGGCTGGATTGTAGACCTCAATGGATTCCCAGTCATCTCCTCTGGGCTCTAGAATGGGGTTTCCTTTGTAGCGCCTGAGTTTCATAGTGCTTCATCTCCTGTCGTGGTTGTTGGGAAGGTTGGGCAGCGATCAGGCTAAAAAATAGTTGGATGCTTATTATAAATGAAGGGCACATGTAGAGCAAACATGTGCCCTTCTTGACCAGCAGATTGAAGGCAGGCTATTTGGGCAGGGCGGGCTCGATGCGTTCGCAGAAGGCTTTGACGCTATCCTCGACCGACTTCTGGCCCAGCCACATCTCGCTCAGTTCCTGGCCCCAGGCATCCCACAGTTCGCCCATCTTGGGGATGACGGGGTAGTAGTAGATCTCATCCTCGGTATAGTCAATCAATACTGACCGGTGCGCGGGTGGTTTGGTCGGGTCGAGGAAGTCCTCCGAACGGGCGTACTCGATCATCGAGGGCGTCGCCGTGCCCCCTTTGGCCATGCGCACCTGGCCGGCCTCGCCGGTGAAGAACTTGACCAACTCCCAGGCAGCGTCAGGATACTTGGTGTCCTTGGCGATAGACCAGGAGACGGTGTCCACCACGGTGCCTCGCTTGCCGCTTGTGGGGCTGATGGGAATAGGGGCGATGTCCCACTCGAAGTCCTTGATCTCGCGGAAGCCCAGCACCCGCCAGCCGCCGCAGACGTACATCCCGGCCTTGCCGCTGGAGAAGGTGTCCTTGGCCGACAGTTCCCCCAGTTCCTTCTTGCTCGGCGCCACCTTGTGCTCGAACATCATGCCGGTGAGGAACTTGAGCGCTTCCACAGAGGCGGGGTCG
>Ga0164311_10000400_pt1 | contig 18636 bp, 9 predicted proteins | sample GuaBasSedimGuay2_FD_121796 | JGI IMG/M metagenome (GOLD analysis project Ga0164311, IMG submission 121796) | Subseafloor sediment microbial communities from Guaymas Basin, Gulf of California, Mexico - Guay2, Core 4569-9, 9-12 cm | ecosystem: Environmental > Aquatic > Marine > Hydrothermal vents... | reverse complement strand
CTTGGCCTGTATACAGGAAAAATTATTCTTCAGAAATAATCTGATTCTCATATAAATACAAAGTCCCGCCATAATGCGGGACTTTTTTTATGCCTTAAAATGTGATTTCACACAATTCATTACATATCTTTGTATTGAGTATAAGATTCATTCACCAAAACAAGAAACATGAAAAAAGTAAGTTTACTATTTGTGGCATTAATGCTGGCTTTTACTGTTGCGCAGAGCCAGGAGAAGGCTAAAAGCTCAGGAGATGTCTTTGGCAAAAAATCCTCAGCAATTAATCTGGGCATTGGATTCGGTAACACAATTTATGGAGGCTACAATATGGCATGGCCTACCATTTCAGTTTCCTACGAATATGGAATCGTTGAAATAGGTATGGGAAGCAAATTGAAAGGAGTCATCAGTGTTGGAGGCCTTGCCGGTTTCGGAGGCTCAAAGAAAGATTACGGCTGGGGAGAGGTGAGTACGAATTATTTCCTGCTTGCTGTAAGAGGTAATTATCACTTCATCTTCCATGATAAGTTTGATCCCTATGCTGGCATCATCACCGGTTACTATTTCGGTAATTATAAATATGATTATGCCCCTGGGCATAGCAATTGGAATTATAATGAAAACTCCAATGGTTTTCATATCGGAGCCTATGCGGGTGCACGATGGTTCTTCACACCTAATTTTGCTGTATTCTCAGAATTGGGTTGGAACATCTCCATCTTCACTATAGGTGCCACTCTCAAATTTTAGAGCATAACGGCTTGGGTATCTTGCCCTGGTATTTAATAAAACCCCCGGGAAGACTTTTTCCGGGGGTTTCTTTTATTATCTTTGTTGGTAATCTGCTTATAACAAACTCATAAACATGAAAAAACTAAACTTCTTACTCATTATTCTCGCAGTACTGATAACACAGTCTGCCTTCTCACAGGGAACCTGGATATCTCTCAATGGATCCGGGGAACAATTCCCGACAGTACAAATCGAACAACAGGATATGAACGGTATGGTCGTTAACATTACTGTACCCGGATTATATTCAACTGATGTCATCCATGATGGGATTACATACAAAGAACTCAGGTTCGAAGCATGGCAAACACTTCATGAAACCGGTTTTCCGGAACTCCCGGTGATCAGTGAAGTCCTCACCCTGCCCGGCGATAAACTTGTCAGGGTAAAGATCCTTGAGACCGAATCTGTCACACTCGACAATATGCTTGTATATCCATCTCAAACACCTTCCAAAGATATCGCGAATGGAAAATATACAGGATTCGATATCAACGAAGACTTTTATGCCAGCGATATGCCCTTCCCAACGGTGATGGCCAATACCAACAAGCCCGGTATCTGGAGGGATGTTAAAGTAGCCGGACTGCATATTTGCCCTTTCCAATACAAGGCAAACAGCCAGGAACTGGAAGTGATGACCAGTATGCGACTGCAGATAGATTTCTACGGGACGGATACAGAAGTTGTGCTGAACAGGAGCAAAGATATCCCTCAGTATTTCTATGAAATGTATGAGGCCGCTACCCTGAATTTTAGTTCCATGGACTATTCAGTTAAAAATACCCGAAGCAACAATGACATTAAATACCTGATCATTACGAATAGCAATCCGCTGGCTACACTTCAGCCTTTTGTTGACTGGAAAAACAGGCAAGGCTTTCCCGTGGAAGTGAAAGTTATTGAATCAGGTTTCAGCACCCCACAGGAATTCAAGGATTATATCAGCCAATTGTACGCCAGCGATGGTCTGGAATATGTGCTGATGGTTGGTGATGCCTATCCTAATGGTGGCAACAATGGAGGCCCGGATGACGTACCCATGTTCTGGTGGGCACCCTCAGGTGGGGATCCATCTTATTCCGATTCATGGTATACCTGTCTTGATGGCGCCGATGATCATTATGCCGACCTTGCCATCGGACGTTTCACTTATGACGACCTGGATGAGCTTGCATTGCAGTTGCAGAAAACCCTGAATCACTACCAGGCACCAGATAACTCTACAAACTGGGCAGAAAATATACTGCTTGTTGCCCATAAAGAGCAATATCCTTCAAAATACACCCAGTGTAAAAATGAGATCAAGGCATACTCATATGCTTTGCAAACTCCCATCTTCACAGAATGCTACGGTGGTGCCGGAGCAACAAATGCGGATATCGTAGACTTTGTGAATACCAACTCCTGCGGGATCTTCAATTACCGTGGGCACGGCAGCGCCACTGATTTCTGGGATTGGGGCGCTTCAGGATCATTCTCAAATACCCACGTCCAGCAGCTGACCAATACCGATCAGCTTTTCGTATTGTTCGATGTTTGTTGCGACAATATGGATATTGTAGCCCATCCTGGTGATTGCCTTTGCGAATCATTCATGAAATCACCTGTTGCCTCTGTGGCTATTAATGGTGCCATCATCCCGTCTTATACCATCCCTAACCATGATTATGATAAGGAGATGTACAAGGCTATATTTCATGAAGGCATTTATAATATAGGTTATGTAACCAATTTCGCCAATGTTACCGTATTGAATGTTCACGGTGATATCGGACGTTCAAATGTAAGAACATACCTCTGGCTTGGGGATGCATCTCTTGAGCCATGGACACTACAACCCGCCAACCTTCAGGTAGATCATATGCCAACCCTATTTCTTGGATTTACTGAATTTGAAGTCCTCGTTGAGGATAATGGCAATCCTGTAGAAGGAGCCAGGGTGTGTATCACCGACGATGACCTTGGCCTTTATGCTATTGCTTTTACAAACTCACAGGGGATTGCTATGGTGAATTTCGGTGCTCCTGTAACCAACCCGGGCACAGCTACTATAGTCGTTTCCTCCCACAATTATATTCCATATATTATGGATATCCCGATCATCCCGCAGCAGGGCTCTTACCTTTTACTGGATGATGTTGATGTGGATGACAAGACCGGAAACGACAACGGACAGCTGGACTTCATGGAATTTGCAAGCCTGAACGTGACCCTGGAAAATATCGGTCTTGATACCGGTAAAAGCGTCATGGGTACACTCTCCACACTCGACCAATATGTTACTATTGTGGATAATTCAGGATACTGGGGCAATATCGCCGGGAATAGCATGTCTACTTCCGACAGCGCATTCTCTATCCAGGTGGCCGATGAGGTGCCTGATGGCCATATGGTTGAATTTGAAATAGATATTACCGATCTCAGCGACGGACAATGGATCGAAAGCTTTGAGCTGCAACTTGGTGCCCCTATCATCAATATCATGGAAGTGTTGATCGATGATGCCGCCGGAAACGACAATGGCAGGCTCGACCCAGGTGAAACCGTTACCATTAAGGTAAAGAATAATAACCTTGGACATTGTGCTGCCGCTGATACCTGGGGGACACTACAATCTACCAGCCCATACCTCATTTTCCATAATGATCAGGATTCGCTGGGCTCACTTGGCATGCTTGGATATAAATGGGCCGAATTCGTTGTTGAGGTAGAGGCTGGTGCTCCGGATGGACTCTTCTATGCCGACTTCTCATATGAGCTGACTTCAGTACCATTCAGTGAAATCATCGACTTTTCAAAAAAGATAGGTATCATCGTTGAAGACTGGGAAACCAATGGATTTACCTCATTCAACTGGTCACATGGTGGAATGCATTACTGGGAAACCAATATGGTGTATCCTTTCGAAGGGGATTATCATGCGCAATCCGGCAATGCCAACGACGGACAGTCATCACAACTATTACTCAGTACCGAAGTCATGTTCTCTGATACCATTCATTTCTATGCCAAGACCTCATCTGAAGTCAATGATAAACTAAAGTTCTATCTCGACGGCAGCCTTAAAGGAGAGTGGTCAGGGATCGGCAACGGATGGATACTGGCAAAATTCCCTGTTTCAGCAGGTGTGCATACTTTTAAATGGGCTTATGAAAAAGATGGTGTTCTTTCTTCAGGCGATGATTGTGCATGGCTGGATTTTATCGAGTTCCCACCTCTCATGACCCTTACCGCTTTTGCAGGCTACGATGCAATGATTTGTGAAGATGACACCTATCAGTGCGACGGACAGGCCTGGAATTATGAGACCCTGGAATGGAGCACTTCCGGAACAGGTGTTTTCGATGATACAGGTATTCTCGATCCCGTTTATACACCCAGTAGCGACGACCTGAATAACGGCTATGTTACACTAACACTGGAAGCCACGGATGTGAACCTTGAAACAGCCACTGACAATATGTATCTGAACTTCCGTACGGAACCACCACAGGCAGAGATGCCAGCAGGGCCTGACTTTGTGAACCTGTATTATAACACAACTTCAGACTATACCACTGCACCGGTAGAGTTTGCCGATTATTATGAGTGGTCTGTTGATCCTGGCGAAGCCGGAAACATTGATGGGATGGGTACCATAGCTACTATGAACTGGAACCAGTCCTTCTTAGGCACCGCCACCATTACGGTAAGGGCCATGAACAGCTGTGGTGAAGGTGAATACTCTGAAGGCTATGCCGTCACTGTCGACAACTATACTTCTGTTGAAGAGTTTTCAGATGAGAATGAACTTTCCATCTTCCCCAACCCGAACATTGGTGAATTTACCATTGAGCTAAGTGGTGAGGATTATGGTCAGGTTGAGGTGCGCATATACGACATAAGCGGCACCCTGGTATATCATCAGACAGGCATCGAAGGTGATCAGGGCTTCAGCGGTAAAATCAATATGACATCTTACCCGCAGGGGATGTATTTCGTAAAGGTCACGCACCGGCATGGAACCCTTGTAAAGAAGATACTCTTAAACAAGTAAACCAGTAAACAAGAATTGATTTTCAAAGCCGGGTGCATTCGCACCCGGCTTTTATACTTAATCCCAAAATACATAAATCCTTACGTAATCTCACTTAAAATAACTGTAAAGCATTGATTACGAATCAAAATCATTGTACCTTTGCTCTCGTTATTTTGATTTTCAAAACCAGAAAAGCTTATTACCCATGAAAAAGTTACTCGTACTTTCATTTGTTTTTTTACTGTCTGCCCTCCTTGCTTTTAGCGGGGAATGGAAGAGTATCAGCAGTCAGGAAGCAAGTCCTGCCGAAGTAAAACTGATCAATGCTGACCATCAAAGCAGCAGGATCTCATTCAAGGTACCCGGTTATGAACTCATTGAAGTGCAAACCGATCAGGGACCTGCCTACACCCTTCAACTCGATGGTGCCAGCCCAATACTTCAGTCCGGCGCACCTGACCTGCTGAAGGTAACTGCTTCGGTAATGATCCCTGACCTTGCCGGTATGGATGTACGTATTTTATCATCTGAATATACTGACTACGAAAATATACTGATTGCCCCTTCCAAAGGGAATCTTTATCGCGATATTGATCCTGCCGGAGTAGCATACACCCTTGGGGAAGAATATACACAGGATGCTTTCTATCCCGGAAAGCTGGCTGAGCTTCGCACCCCTTATATCATACGAGATTATCGGGGTCAGACAGTCGTGGTTTATCCTTTCCAATATAATCCTGTTTCACGGGTGTTAAGGGTATACCATAGCCTGAATGTGGAAGTGCTCAAGGTAAATGATAATGGTGAAAATCCCCTCATCCGCGAGAAGATGCCTGAAAGGATCTCAGCAGATTATTCAGCCATTTATGACCTCCATTTTCTCAATGGGCCTACCCATCTCACTGATTATACACCGGTGAGTGAGCATGGAAATATGCTGATCATTTCATATAGTGCTTTTACCGGAGCAATACAGCCTCTGGCCGATTGGAGAATTCAAACCGGAACGCCCTGTGAAATAGTTGACGTTGCAAGTATTGGAGGTTCTGCTCAAATTAAAGCCTTTATTGCTGACTATTACAATACAAATGGCCTCACCTTTGTACTTCTGGTAGGTGATGCGCAACAGCTTCCCTCATCTTATTCAAACGGGGATTCAGATAATAATTATGCCTATATCGTAGGAAACGACCATTATCCAGATGTATTTATAGGCCGCTTTTCAGCTGAAAACATTGGCCATGTAGAAACCCAGGTGAACAGGACGTTGACTTATGAACAAAATCCGGATCTTAATTTCGATTGGTTTACTCGGGCCATAGGGATTGCATCTTCGCAAGGACCGGGAGATGACAATGAATATGATTATCAGCATATCCGTAATATCAATACTGATCTGATGAATTTCACCTATACCTATGATGCCGAGCTTTTCGATGGCAGCCAGGGCGGAAATGATGCTTCTGGTAATCCCAGTCCGGCCATGGTGGCCACTGAGGTGAATACAGGTGCTACTATCATCAATTATACCGGCCATGGAAGCACGAATGCCTGGAGTACGAGTGGATTTTCGAGCACCAATGTGAATTCCCTCACCAATAATGGCATGTGGCCATTTATCTGGTCCGTTGCCTGTGTCAATGGTAATTTTGTTGGCGGCAGTTGCTTTGCGGAAGCCTGGTTACGTGCTACCAACAATAACGAACCCAGCGGTGCTGTTGCAACGATGATGTCTACCATCAACCAGAGCTGGAACCCACCCATGTGCGGACAGGATGAGATGAACGATGTCCTTGTGGAATCATATCCGGGCAATATCAATCGTACTTTTGGTGCAGCCTCTATGCACGGGTGTATGCAGATGAACGACGAATATGGTGGCGGTGGCGACGAGATGACCGATACATGGGTATGCTTCGGTGATCCTGCCCTGCATGTCAGGACAGCTTTTCCGCAAGCCCTCATAGCTAACTACATGCCAAGCATATTTATTGGCATGACTTCACTCGAGATTACTTCTGCCGCAAATGGTAGCACAGCCTGCCTTACAGAGAATGGACAGATCCTGGACGCAGGAATTATCGAAAACGGAACGATTACTTTGAACTTCACGGCGCCTGTTAACCCAACAACATTGACCTTGACCATTACCGGTTTCAATTTCCTCCCGCTCATCGACGAAATCGATGTTATGCCAGGGAATATGCCTTTCCTCATATTTGATGATGCTCATGTGAATGACATCAGCGGAAATAACAATGGCTTCCTCGATTTTGGGGAATCCGTAACCTACACCATCGACCTGTATAACCTCGGGGGCGTTGACGCTACCGACGTAGATGTATACCTGCAGGTGAATGACCCATACGTGAGCATCACTGATGATTACGAACTTTATGATCTGATCCCGGCAGGCCAGACCACAGGGATGCCTGAAGGTTTTGCCCTGGATATTGCCGACAATACACCTGATGAGCATATGATCGATTTTACGGTAACAGCAACGAATGTTGATACCAGCTGGATCATGGAATACCAGGGAATCGTTTTTGCCCCAATCCTGAACATCGCTGAGATGTTTATCGATGATGCTGCCGGAAACGGAAATGGGAGGCTCGACCCGGGTGAAACAGCCATTATAAAAATAAAGAATTTTAATTCAGGTCACTGCCCGGCAGAAAATACCATGGCAAGCCTGGTTTCTTCCTCACAGTACCTGACTTTTTCCAGCAATATTTATGATATTGGGGTACTCGGTGTGCTCGGTTACCAATGGTCCGAATTCGAAGTAGAAGTAGATGCTGATGCACCCAACGGAGCAGCCTTTGCATATTTCAACTATGAATTGGTTTCAGGCAGCTTTATTGAAAGTGCGCAATTCCAGAAAAAGATCGGTTTGATCGTTGAAGATTGGGAAACCGGTGACTTCAGCAAATTTGAATGGTCGAACAGCGGAAGCATCCCCTATGAGATCACAAACATCTACCCTTATGAAGGTGTATATTCTGCCAAATCGGGCAGCATCGGTGATAATGAAGAATGCGTTCTCTCCGTGAATGTAGATGTAATGCTTGCCGACTCGGTCACTTTTATTCTCAAGACCTCCTCACAGCAAAACAAGGATATATTTAAATTTTATATCAATAACTCCTTACAGGGTGAATGGTCCGGCGTTGGAAACTGGCAAAAAGTTGCTATACCGGTGAATCCGGGCAACTATACCTTTAAGTGGGTATATTCAAAAGACGATACCGGAATGGCCGGAAGCGATTGCGCTACTGTTGACTTTATAACCTTCCCGCCACTACTGACTCTCACCTGCTATGCCGGACCTGACGATTATAATTGTACAGGAAGCGAATACCAATGCGACGGTGAGGCGACTAACTGGGTATCGGTTGAATGGACCAGTTCAGGAGACGGAAGCTTTGATGATCCGCATATCCTCAACCCCATTTATACACCGGGTACTGATGACCTTTCCAATGGAAATGCCATACTCACCCTTACTGCCGAAGATGATATGGGTGCTTTTGTAGATGATGACATGAGTCTCCTGATCATGGGTGCTCCAGCCACACCGGCTACGCCTTCAGGGCCTGATTACGTGAACCTGAATACCACTACAAACTCTGTATACACGACTGATCCGGTACCCTATGCCGACTACTATGAATGGAATGTTGATCCTATCGATGCCGGTACTTTCTATGGTATAGAAAACAGCGGAACCATCGACTGGAATACTTCCTTCCTCGGTCTGGCTACAATCACAGTCAGAGCGGTGAACAGTTGTGGTGAAGGGGACTATTCAATCGGTTATGAAGTTACTGTAGATAATTTCACTTCTGTGGAAGAAATTGAAGCAAACAATACATTCCAACTCTGGCCAAACCCGAACAATGGTAGCTTTAACATACTGGCATCCGTAACAAAAGCCGGAAATTACAGCGTCAGGGCCTTTAATATTGTTGGAAAGGAGATGGCCTCTATGTCCAATCTCTACCTCGATGGGCAAAACAGCTTCACCATCAACTTCAACGAACTTTCGGAAGGCCTTTACTTCCTGGTGATAGAAGGCCAGGGAGAAAAGATGATACAAAAGTTGATCATCAATAAATAATTGATATTTAGCCTTCTGCTTCAGCAGAGGGCTTTTTTATGAACCCACATATTACTGGACATGAAACAAACACTCTTTGCTATTACACTAAGCATGGCCATGTTGGGATGCATGCATCTCCAGGCCCAAAAAACTATCCAGGTCTCAGGAGAACAGAATGGGATCTCTGTCGCGAACAATACCTTTTTTGAATTCTCCGGTGAGCTGAGCACCAGCGAACTCACACTCATAGAAACAAATACGCCACAGGGACTTTTCACGCGCCTCGCCATCAGCGGTAACAGTAAGACAGATGCCTATGGTCAACCCGAGATGCCTGCCATCCGCAAGCTTATCAGGGTTCCGCTCGGCGCTGAAGCCCTTATAAGCATTTCGGAGTTAAAATATACCGACATCGACCTGAAAGAAAAAGGGTTTCCGCATCCTGTGTATCCTGCCCAGCCACCCAGGAGCAAAAGTGAAGACATCCATGAATTTGCTTATGATCAGACAGCATACCAGCATGCAGGATTTATCGAGCATGAGCTGCTGAGTGTACAGATGCTTGGCATCATGAGGGATAAACGCATTGCAAGGATCAATTTTGTTCCTTTCAGATATGACCCTGTGAGTCATACCCTGAGGGTATACCATCACATTGAATTTAATGTTGAATTCAAAAATGCTGATATCCCTGCTACGCTTTCATTGGAAGAAAGATATGCATCGATCTGCTTTCAGACGGTCAACAATTCGCTTTACAATGAGGCCCTGGCCGCAAACAAGGAAAACTTTAAAACATACCCTGTTAAATACGTCATTATTGCCGACAGGATGTTTGAAAGCCAGTTGCAGCCTTTTATCGAATGGAAAACCCTGAAGGGTTTCCTCGTGGTGGAAGCGTATACTGATGAAACCGCTGTTGGAGGATCACTGGTATCTATCAAATCCTATATACAGGGCTTATATAATGCAGGAACCCCTGAAGATCCGGCTCCCTCCTATATCCTTTTTGTAGGCGACATCCAGCAAATCCCTACCTGGGATAATGGTAATGGAGCCACCGACCGTAATTATTGCGAATTCACCGGCGACCTCTTCCCGGAGATTTATTATGGTCGTTTCTCGGCACAAAACCCGAGCCAGCTCCAGCCATATATCGACAAGACCCTTCAGTATGAAAAATATACCATGCCCGACCCGACCTACCTCGATGAAGTGGTGATGGTAGCAGGTATGGATGGTAGCTTCGGAGCCTCTCATGGCAATGGACAAATCAATTATGGTACCAATAACTATTTCAACCCTGAGCACGACATCCTTTCGCACACTTATCTGTATCCTAATTCAGGGTCGAATGCTGCCCAGATACGCCAGGATATCAGTGACGGGGTCACCTTTGGAAATTACACTGCCCACTGCAGCCCTGATGGTTGGGCAGATCCAAGTTTTAGTATTTCACACATCCCCTCTCTGCAAAATCAGGACATGTATTGCGTGCTGATCGGTAACTGCTGCTCATCCAGCGAATATCAACTTAATGAGTGTTTTGGCGAAGCCATTGTCAGGGCCGAAAATAAAGGAGCCGTTGGATATATTGGGGCTTCGAACAGCACCTATTGGGACGAAGATTATTACTTCGGTGTAGGGGTTGGACAAATCTCACAGAACCCGCCACCTTATGAGGAGACGAGCCTGGGAAATTATGACCGTTCTTTTCATGACCATGGAGAGGAATTCGGCGAATGGTACGTTAGCGGGGATGAAATAATCTTTGCAGGAAACCTGGCGGTAACTGAAGGAGCTGCCGGCTCAGCAGAATATTACTGGGATATCTACAATTACATTGGAGATCCTTCCCTCATGGTATATTATTCCAATCCACCGGTCATTGCAGTGAGCTATGCACCACTGCTTCCTTTACAATCAACCTCCTTTACTGTAACCACAGAGGCTTATGCCTATGTTGCTATGAGTTTGGAAGGAGACCTGATCGCCTCAGCCCTCGCCAATGAAAATGGGATTGCCGTGCTGGAATTTCCTCCACTGAGCATCTCCGGAGATGGTGACATCGTGGTGACCAAACAAAATGGCCAGCCCTATTTTGGTAATGTGCTGATCACATCACCCAGCGGGCCTTACCTCATTCTCGACCAGGTTGCCATAGGCGATCCTAACGGGAATCAGAACGGACAAGCCGATTGTGGTGAAACCATCGCTTTGAATGTTAGCCTTGAAAATGCCGGTAATGGTGAAGCCCTGAACACTATCAGCACATTGATCGGCGATGATCCCTATCTCACGATCACAAAAGATAATCACAACTGGCCGGATATTCCCGGTTTAACCATTATTACCGAAGACGGAACCTTTGAGATGGAAATCGCATCCTTTGTACCAGACCAATATACAGTCAGCTTCGAAATTGAACTGGAAACATCATCTAAAGGAAACTGGATGTATGATTACGAGCTGGTGATCAATGCACCTGTGCTGACCATAGGATCCATGGTCATTGACGACAGCCAGAGCGGTAACGACAACGGCAGGCTCGATCCGGGTGAAACAGCCACGATCAAGATTGTTAACAGGAATACCGGGCATTGTCCGGCAGAAAATACTGAAACAGCAATCGTATCAACATCTCAGTACCTGACCCTCGCAAATTACACGTATAGCATTGGTACACTGGGACTGCTGGGATATACCTATTCGGAATTTGAAGTAGCAGTTGATGCAGATGCCCCTGATGGGGCCGCATTTGCCGAGTTCTACTACACTATTGCATCAGGTGAATATACTTCCACCAGGGAATTCAGGCAAAGGATAGGCCTGATCATGGAGGACTTTGAAACCGGCGACTTCACCAAATTCGATTGGGTGATGGGCGGAGACCAGGATTGGCAAACAAGCGGAGTATTTCCCTATGAGGGTGATTATTCAGCCAAGTCGGGCCTGATCACAGACGGTCAAAGCAGTGAGCTGAAGATAGTCGTGGATGTAATGATCGCAGATACGGTATACTTTTTCCATAAAACCGCCTCACAGCTTGATGATGACCTTCTGAAGTTTTATATAGGCAATACCATGGTGGGTCAATGGTCAGGGATAGGAGCGGGATGGAACGAGATGAAAGCCTATGTTCCTACAGGTATCCACACCCTGAAATGGGTTTATGAGAAAGATGCCAGCGGCTTTGCAGGCAACGACTGTGCGTGGCTCGACAATATCATCTTTCCTCCATTGATGACACTGACCTGCTATGCAGGACCAGATGCGTATGCCTGTGATGGCAGTGATTTCCAATGCCTCGGACAGGCTACTGACTGGGTGAATGTATCATGGACTTCAAATGGTGACGGAACATTCAATAACTCAAACATCCTTCAGCCTATTTATACTCCGGGTAGTGACGATATCGCCAACGGCAATGTCCAGCTCACTCTCATGGCTGAAGATGCAGCTGGCAGCACTGTTGACGATGCCATGTACCTTTCCGTATTTGATACCCCCGAAACACCTGTCACTCCAACAGGACCGGACCATGTTACAGTGCCCCCGGTGGTCAGCTCAGTTTACAATACAGATGCTGTACCCTATGCCGAATATTACGAATGGGCAGTGGATCCCATCGAGGCAGGCTCATTCAGTGGCATCGGACCGGCTGGGACCATTCTCTGGAACACATCTTTTGTTGGCACAGCCACCATCTCAGTGAGAGCCATGAATAATTGCGGAGATGGCCTTTTCTCTGAAGGATTCGATGTGAACGTCGACCATAACGTCGGCATCAGCGAGCCGGCTGCAGGGAACAGTATGGAGGTGTATCCCAATCCTAACACGGGGAACTTTAATATTCTGGTAACAGAAAGTGTGCTGAATTCTACTATCAATGTGTATAATGTCATCGGTGAAAAAGTGTTTACACTCAACACCAACATGATGGCAGGAGAAGTAGTGAATATTGAGTTAAGCAACAATCCTAAGGGGCTGTATATCCTCTCTGTTGAGGCTGCAGATTTCAGTTTCACTGAAAAGCTGGTCATTAAATAGAAAAAGCATTTTTGATTTGAACCCTTCTGCCGGATCCGGTGGAAGGGTTTTTTAATACACCAAAAGGCTGCATCCACGAATATCGCTGTGATCTGTCCGTCCCAGTACCTCGAAGGTACCATCAGCATGGACCCGCCCAAGGTCCTGGGTTTCGATAAATGCACAGGAGAAGATGTTGGCCAGGTCAATAATGTTGAGAGCCCCGGTTTCCCCTGTCGGGAGTATACTGAAAGGATCCTGGATATCACGAACAAAAACTTTCATCCATGGGGGTGTCATAAAGCGGCCTTCACCCACAGAATATGCCTGCGACAGCAATTCCGTCATACCATATTCTGAATGTATCGCAGATAGCTGAAATGCTTCTTTAAGGCGCTGATGAAGATCTTGCCTGGTGAGCTCCTCCTTACGGCCTTTCATGCCACCGGTTTCCATAACGATCATATTATCTCGCGGCGCGAAAGAATAAGCCTCTGCAAAATCAAGCAGTGCAAATGACACACCCAGTAGTATGGTTTTCATGCCCTTCAACGACAGGAACCTCAGTCGTTCAGCCAGCGCATCGTGCTCATCTAAAAAGAAACCACTTTCCTTATGCCCACCTGCTTTGATCAGCTTATCAGTCATGTATACCAGTGACGATCCTTCTCTTTCCAGATATGATGGCAGCAGGGCAAGGATGCGGTATTCCTCCGGCCTGCCATAAAAATGTTTGAAAGCATGCATAAAGCTTTTTTCATACAAGGAAAGCTCCTTTACATAATGACGGGCCGCCTGCATCCCACCGGTACCACTGCTTGTAAAAATGATCTCTTCATCAAAAATGCCCGATATTACCTTATGATTCTTGAAAAACCCAATTGGAAGAAAGGGAATTCGGCGAGGGTCCATGATCTTATTGGGCTTTACGCCCAGATGAGAGAGATAGTCAGCATAAAGTAAATTCTCCTTCGACTGGTAGCGAAATAATTCCAGCGCCAAGTCGTTAAAAGTGGTAGGGGATAGGTCGTGAAAGACCATTTCCTTTAACTTATCGATATGCTTGGGGGCAGACAATTTAAATTTTGTAATTTTACATATTATAATCCCTGCATGAGGCTCGCTTCAAAAATACAGTTATTTCTGCTTATCATCCTGATGATAGTGATTGCTTCATGCAAAAAACCAAAACAGTTCCCGGATATTCCCAGCATAGAGTATCAGAATTTTACCTCCATCTATAATCCTGACCTGGACATTTATGACCGTGGTGTGCTGCATTTCACTTTTGAAGATGGTGATGGGGACATTGGATTAAACAGTGGCGACACACTGCCTCCATTCAATGCTTCCTCAGACTATCACTATAACCTGATCATCACCTATTTCGAAATGCAAAACGGTGAGATCAAAGAGGTACCCATTCTCTGGTTTAATCCTCAAACCGAACAATATGATACCCTCACACTGAGTGCACGCATCCCCAATCTTACTCCCGATGGGATCAATAAAGCCATCAGCGGAGATATTTTCGATACTCTCTTCATTTACAATTTCAATTCCATTTACGATACCATTAAGTTTGACGCCTACATTATTGACCGGGCCCTTAATGAGAGCAACACTATCAGTACCCCTTTGATTATTAGATAATCATTGACACTTGACATTACCTTAACAGAGGGATAACTTTGTTGATGGCCTAGAGCATGTTTCCTGTCTGCCAGGCATACCCAAGCAATTTTATTAGTAATTTTGGCCGGATCAGTGGATTGAGCCGAGTCCAGCACAATTAGCTGCTCTGAAAAAGCGTTGAATTTTTGTACGAAACGAGACTAGATGTTGATACACATAAAGAAGATACTCCCCTATATCCTGATCATTTGTTTTGCAGGAGGAAGCATGCTCCTTCCTGTTGATGGTATAGCCCAGAAGGCTGATCGAAAAAACAAGAACAAACACAGGCAGGAAAATACAGCCCTTTTCCTTGAAGCCAACAGCAATAAGCTTCTGGGTAAGCTCAAAAAAGCCAAAGATCTGTTCCTGGAATGCCTTGTGCTGGATCCCGAAGATGCTGCCTCCATGTATGAGCTGGCACGCATTGAGCGGATCCAAAATAATTCAGACCTGGCCCTCGAATGGTCTGAAAAGGCTGTACAATACGGGCCTGAAAATGTATGGTACCTGAAACTACTGTCGGATCTCTACCAGGAAAACATGCAATTCGATAAATCGATAGAGGTGATCAATAAGATGGTTGCCTTATACCCCGGCAACCTGGAATACCTCTACGACCTGGCTTTGACACACCTGCTGGTTGGCAATTACCAAAAATCGATACAAACATATAACAGGATAGAGGAGATGATCGGAGTAACTGAAGAAATCTCCATACAGAAGCAAAAGATATGGCTGCGGCTCGATAATCCTGCAGAGGCAATACGTGAGGTGGAAGCCCTCTGCCTGGCCTGGCCCGGTGAAAGCAGGTATAAAGCTATCCTCGCCGAACTATACCTGGCCAATGACATGGATGAAAAGGCCCTGGAAACATACCTGGCCATTGCAGAACAGGATCCTGAAAATGCATATATTCAGATATCCCTTTCCGACTATTACAGGAAAAGAGGCGATACAGAAAAATCTTTTGAGCACCTCAAGCTTGGCTTTTCCAATCCATTCCTCGATATTGATACCAAGATCCAGATCCTGCTGGCATATTTCACAGTAAAAGAATACTATGATGAGCAGAAGGTTGAGGCTACCGAACTGGCAAATATTCTTATCAGTACCCATCCGGATGATGCCAGGGCATACAGTATTCAGGCCGACCTCTACTATCAGAATGAAGAATGGGAGCCCGCCAGGGAATCCCTTCGAAAGGTACTTCGCCTTGACCCCAGCCGGTATATTATCTGGGAACAGCTGCTTTTTACAGAATCAAACCTGTCAGATTTTGAAGGTATGAGGGATGACAGCCGCAAAACGATAGAACTCTTTCCCCAGCAGGCCCTGCCTTATCTTTTTGCTGCCGTGGCCAGCTATCAGTTCGAAGACCATGAACAGATGATCAAAGACCTGGAAACCGGTATCCGCTTTGTAGTGAGAAATGACCTGCTCCTGGCAGAATTCTATAATTACCTGGGCGACGCCTATCACCAGGTTGGTGAGGATGAAAAAACTTTTGAAGCCTATGATGCCAGCCTGAAAATAAATTCAGAGAACTCCATCGTACTGAATAATTATGCATATTACTTATCTTTAAGGGGCGAACAGATGGATCGGGCCAAAAAAATGGCCAAAAAAGCCACTGAGCTGGATCCCGAAAATTCATCGAACCAGGATACCTATGGTTGGGTACTTTATATGATGGGCGAATATGAAGAAGCATTGGAATGGATAGGTCTTTCGCTCGAAAACCATAATGAGGAAAATGCCGAAGTGCTTGAGCATTACGGAGATGCCCTGTACAAGCTAGGCAGGGAAAAAGAAGCCCGAAACTATTGGAAACGGGCTTTGAAGGCAGGAAAGGGTGGTTCTGACCTGCTTGAAAAGAAAGCGGACAAAGGTATACTCTATGAGTAAAACATTACGATACAAAATGATGGATCACAGGCTTACCGGCATCCTTGCCGGCCTTTTGCTGCTGGCAATCCTGGCGGGATGTTCAGCCAAAAGACATATAATCAAAAGCCCCCTGAAGGAAGCCAAATCAACATATCTGCTTGAGCAACTTGCAGAAAATGAGCTTCAGTTTGACTGGTTCTCGGCCAAATTCTCTATCGACTACATTTACGATAAAAAGCTTACCGAGTTCAGGGGACAGATAAGGATACAGAAAGACAGCATCATCTGGTTATCATTCTCACCCGCCCTTGGCATAGAAATGGCCCGGCTAAAGATCACCAATGATTCCGTATTCTTCATGAACAGGCTCAATAAGACCTACCTCCGGGGCGACTATCGATTCATCAACGAATACCTTCAAACAAATATTGATTTCGATATCCTCCAGGCTTTTATCATTGGCAATGACTTCCAATTTTATGAAAAATCGAAATTCAGAGCCAGTATCGACAACCAGGAGTACAAACTCTCCACCACTGAACGACATAAGCTGAAGAAATTTGTAAAGCAGGATGAAACATCTGCCAAGGCATTTTATCAGAATATCTGGCTGAATCCTGAAAATTTCAAAATCACCCGTGTCGATATTAAAGAGATCACCAACGATAAGAAGCTGGATGCCCATTACGGTAATTTCAAAGATCATGAAGGGCAGTTGTTCCCCTTCGACATCATGTTCGAGATCATTGCCGATGAGAAGATTACCGTTAAGGTTGATTACTCAAGGATAAAACTCGACGAGCCCCATACCTTCCCTTTCACCATCCCTTCAAAATATGAAAGGATCTATTAATGATGCTTTGGCAGCTTAACATAAGGGTTTTTTATCAAGCATTTATCCTGTCTGCTATTAGCCTTTTTTTACTGTCGGCACATGTTAACGGACAAGACCGTAAGGTCAACCTACAGCAGGAAAAGAAACAGATAGAAGCAGAGATCGCCTATACCAATAATCTCCTTGACAAGACAAGGAAAAACCGTCAGAGCAGCATGGAAGGCTTGGCCATTCTTCAGCAAAAGATCAGGCAGCGGGAAAGGCTGGTCAATAATATCAAGGCCGAGCTTGTCCTCATCATACAGGAGATCGATGAAACCGGCGACAGCATATTCACCCTCACCGTTGAGCTCAAAAAGCTGAAAGAAGAGTATGCCAAAATGATCTATTACGCCAATCGCCATCGTGGGTCCTACGACCGCATGGTATTCATATTCTCGGCAGAAGATTTTAACCAGGCATACCGCAGGATCAAGTATTTTCAGCAATACAGCGCATACCGCCGTACACAGGCCGTGCTGATCACCTCCACACAGGATGCGTTGAGTTTGAAAGAGCTGAAGCTCGAACGGCAAAAGGCCGAGCAGCAGAACCTGCTCTCACAGGAACAGGAGGAGAAAGATCAGCTTGAATTCGAAAAGGGAGATGTTGACCGCACCATACAGGACCTCGGGCAAAAGGAAAGGAAGCTGAAAACTGATCTGAGGGCGAAAGAAAGGGCCAAGGCTAAACTTGACAAGGCCATAGCCGATATTATCGCAGAAGAGATCCGCCTGGCAGAAGAGCGTGCGAGGGCTGCCGCTGCATCAACCACCACCACCAGCAGCGGCTTTGCTTTGACCCCGGAAGAGAAAATCCTGTCAGAAAATTTCTCAAACAACAAGGGCAAGCTTCCCTGGCCAACAGAAAGAGGTGTCGTCTCCAGCACCTATGGGGAACACCAGCATCCGGTACTGAAAAGGGTCAAGGTAAAAAATAATGGGATCGACATCCTGACCTCGGAGGGTGAGTATGCACGGGCCGTTTTCAACGGAGAGGTGACCCGCGTCATTTCGGTTCCTAACTATAACAATGTGGTGATCGTCAGGCATGGTGAATTCCTTACCGTATATTCCAACCTGGATGAAGTACTTGTAAGCAAAGGACAGAAGGTCACTACAAAGCAACGAATCGGAAGAGTGTATACCGACCGCAATGAAAATAAAACGGAATTGCATTTCGAGATATGGCAGGCCAAAGAGTTGATGAATCCTGCCTATTGGCTGGCCGGGAAATAAGGCCCTAATAAGG
>Ga0164311_10000399_pt1 | contig 18639 bp, 22 predicted proteins | sample GuaBasSedimGuay2_FD_121796 | JGI IMG/M metagenome (GOLD analysis project Ga0164311, IMG submission 121796) | Subseafloor sediment microbial communities from Guaymas Basin, Gulf of California, Mexico - Guay2, Core 4569-9, 9-12 cm | ecosystem: Environmental > Aquatic > Marine > Hydrothermal vents... | reverse complement strand
TACATCATTCTAATGAGGGCTGGCGAGTTGGCGGGCGGCTTTCGAGCCGTTAAGGCTTGAGGAAACTCCGCCCACCAGCAGAACCGGGGCGCCCGCAAGGGCGCGGGGCGAGAGCCCTGGCAACGGAGCAGAAACGAAACGTCCACCCGTGCACGTGAAGATGAGGCATGGTAAGTTGCCGAGTTGAGTGTGCCGGGTGGAAGCGTTGAAACGGCCGTCCCCCGGGGTGGAAGGGCAAATAGGCGTCGATGAAGTTTCTGCCAGAGGCGCGGGTAGCCCGCTTAGCTGGATGCCGCCTAAAACAGAAGGCGGGTTATGGCCAACACGCCAGCCCCTATAAACTGCACGCTATTACCAAGGCGACTTTTATGATGCAACCTTACCTTTCATTGGAGTTTCCTATGCATATGTTTGCAAGTAAATTAAAGGAGTAAAATATTATGTGTGAAGCTAATGCAAATAAAAACTGGTTTGCTAGGCGTATAGAAAAAGAAGCGAAAAAGGATGTTCTGCGTTTTTCTGAGCGTTTAGGAGGCGCAGTGGCAATTTTAATCATAACTTTGGCTACATTGTTTTTTATTGCTCATCAAATATGGTCGACTGGGTTTTTCACTTCAAAATTCGGCTTAACAGAAATGCTCCTATTTTATTCATCGCTACTTTATGGTTTCGTTCCAAACAGCATAAAATGCCTTTCTGACCGAAGAAATTTCGTCCGCCTCTTCGAGATATTTGGCGCCATTTTAACTACAATAGCACTTGTATGGGTATACATAGTCTTCCCGTTCGACTTCTCCCACCTCGTCGATCCATTACCGATCTCTACCAGATTCTTGCTGCAATGGATATCCAACAATATCGCCAGATTCTTCATGATCCTAGGAATAATTGTAACGCCCATTTCAGCTATTAACAAAACAATCTTATATGTAAGTGTCCGCAAAGAGCTTTTAAAATCCAGCTAAAATTTTAACCAGCATACCATTTCTTTTAACGAGATACAAGCTATCATTTATACCTAATTGGCTTCTGTGACTTACAATCTTGCAGGTAAAGTTAAAGCTTAATTGTGTTGGATGCACACTTTTCAACTGGTCATTATGGAAAGTAATGACAAACTTAGGAGAATAGAAAAGAAGCACCTTCCTTTATTTTATAGGCTAATACTAAAAATTCCAATGTTGAAAATCACTGGTTCTTTTAGCGGATTTTTCTGGACGGTAATATGTCCAATATTTATCCTGCTCAATTCATTCATAAACTTCTTCATTCTCATATATTTCAAATTTCCAATCAATGTAGTTCTAGCATCCCTAGTCCCAATTTTCCTCCTAATCATCCTTGTAAAAGTTACACTTAAGAGACTAATTAATTGGTGGAACAACTTTGTTGTAGGCGGATATACAAGAAGAGACGTCAACGAAGTTCTAAATGAGTATATGGCTCTAATTAATAAGGAAAAAGAAAAATCTTCCAAGCAGCATATGCCCAGATAAGTTTAATTCTATTGAATAAGAGAAATAAGGGATGAAAATGAAGCTAAATAATTTTGAGTTCGATAAAGTTTCGGTCATAGTCAAAACATTAAAAGATTATGAGAAGGTTGCAGCTCAAATAATAAAGGAAAACTTTCCAGAAGCGGATGTTTTAGCCAACCCCCTAAATTTTTCAGGCTTAATACTTGTTAAGGTGGCGGGAGCCCCTGAGGAAATAGCAGAGAAGATTAAGGCAAAAATTCCCGAAGTGGAAAAAGCATTTCCAGTAATGCAATATACATGTGCAAAACTTGATTCGATAGCTAAATCTGCTTTAGAACTTAAGAATTTTCTAAGGGATGCAAAATCATTTGCCGTTCGCACTGTAAGGAGAGGGAAACATGACTTTTCAAGTATAGACGTCAACTTTAAAGTTGGCTCACTATTGAAAGAGGCTACTGGATGCCAAGTGAACCTTGACTTTCCAGAGAAAGTCGTTTTTGTGGAGATTTTGGGGCCCCATGTCTATCTGGGAGTTGTTGACGGCAAAGAGTTCCCCAAAAAGATGGGTAAGGGAAAGTTTGAAGTCAGAGAATACTTCGGTAAAGTTTCGCTTGTTCAAATGCCATACTTAGGCGACTTGAAAGTGGCTAGGGAAATGGGAAACAGAATTGGTAGAGAAGTCCAAACATTTGAGGTTGGCGAGCTGGTTATTGCTCCTATAGGAAGTATAGACGCAAAACAGCTTGGAGCATTTTTAAACGGTGTTTTTGAAGGAATTAAATCACGATATCAAATTCAAGCAAGGACCTATGCGAAGAAGCCCCGTCAAACTAAGGTTAGTCTTCAGAACCTTTACGAACTTGTAAGGGAAAGGTTCTCAGAGCCAATAATAGTATTTGAGCCTGAAGGCGAACCGATAAACAAGGTAACTGAACAACTCGCCGAACTGACGATAAAAAATGAGAGGATAAATTTTCTAATCGGCTCTAGAGAAGGAATTCCACATGGAATATTTCGTTTTGCAACATTAGTTGTTGACCTTTGCCCAGGAGTAACCATAGCTACAGATTTGGCGGCAGCCTCAGCGCTAACCGCCCTTGCATTTGCATTACATAAAAAATTGTGTGAAGAAGCTGTGAAGAACTAGTTATTTCCTTGGATAGACTTCGAATTCGCAGTATGGGTCTCCTTTTGCTATGCACTTGATTTCTCTAGCTGTGGCTTCGATTCCAAAAAGTTCTGTAAAAGCCCCCGCCATCATTCCTCTCACTAGATGGCTATAGGGCATATCAGATTTTTCTGTAGCGCATTCACACTCAAAGCATCCATGTACTCTTATAAGGGCGTATGGGGGATTTTCATTTATCTCTAGAATGTTCATTACCCCAAAGCCTATTGGTGTGAATAGTGGAGCGCTAATTTTAGAGAATATTTCTGTAGCCTTCCTTATTCCAAGTTTTTCGCCGAGTTTTCTATGGTTCTTTCCAAATTCAAGTCCAGCCTCGAATCCTAGAAAGTATTGGATGGCCTCAGCCGCTGAGCCTAACCGTTTTCTTAAACCATTAATTATTCCCTTTATTCCGTCTTCCCTAAGAATTATCACTCTGTGCCCATCTATTACAAGCGGAAAGGAGAATACATCTAAGGCAAAACTTTCAACTTCAGGTTTTGCATCTCTTATCTCCTTTACGAATTCTAGTTTTCGGGCTTCTTCTAAAAGCTGTTCTATCGGCGCGCTTGCGTCAGTTACATCAATAAAGACAATGGCTTTAACTGGTTCTCCATATTTTCTGGGCATAGAATAGGAAACATACGAAATTTTCACTCCATATTCTGCCGCGATGGACGCAAGTTTCGCTAAGGCACCGGGCATCAACTCGGCTTCAATTAATAAGCAGTGAAATTTCTTTCCCGGAGCAATGAGGAATCGTCCAATGTCGAAAGGTTCGAATTCCATAGTATCACAAAAGGCTTTATCATAGACTGATCTTTTAAAGCTTATCAACAAAAAAGAATGAAGATAAAGGCTGAAAGGGTTGAATACTATGTCGAGGGCAAAAGTAGTTAAAGATGAAATAATTGAGGAGAACATAAAGTTCTTGATAATATTCATTGAAACAAAAAATTCATGTTTAATTATGCTTAGTCAAAATGAAGACCGTTTAGGAACTCTTGTAGCGGCGGTTCCGCCCGGAAAAGGCTTGATAGGCCCTTCTACATCTTCCATTTTGCTTGGAGGGAAAAACGCAACCCTAGCCAGAATAATAGCTGAAAAAATGGCTTCAAAAACAAATAAGGTGGCGCTTGTATCCGTTTACCTTGAAACCATAGATGAGAGCATGGCCGGTCCGGTTCTCGTAAGGCTTGTGGATAAGGTTATGAGTAAAAAAGCCGAGGAAAGCGAGGCTAAAATGGAAACTGGCGGCGTTGAGGGGGTAGAAACTTGAGTTTAAGAAGTTTCCTTGAAGAAATGGAGAAAGAAGGAGAGGTTATACACGTTAAGGAGAAGGTTTCAACAAAATTTGAAATAGCAGCCTTAATGAAAGCTTTAGATAAAGGCCCTATTCTCTTTTTTGACAACATTAAAGGATTCTCAGCAAAAGTTGTCGCGAATGTTTGTGCAACCCGCAAAAGAATATGCAAAGCACTAAACCTCAGTGAAGGAGAACTTTACAGCAAACTTACAGAAGCGTGGAAAAATCCAACTCCGCCAAAAATTGTAAAGGACAGCCCCGTGAAAGAAGTTGTCAAAGAGAAGTTCAGCCTTTTTGAAATGCCTATTTTAACGCATTTCGAACATGACGCCGGTCCCTACATAACCTCCGCAATAGTTTCGGCGAAAAGCCCAAACGGAAAAATTGAAAACGTTTCTATCCATAGACTTCAAGTTTTAGACAAAAACACATTAGCCATAAGAATTGTTCCTCGGCACCTCTATAAGCTGTGGATGCTCGCGAAGGAAGCAAATCAAGATTTAGATGTTGCAATTTCGATAGGTTTGCATCCGGCAGTTCATTTGGCTGCTACTGCGCCACTTCCATTTGGAACCAGCGAGTATCATGTTGCCAATACTTTGCTTGGAGGAAAGTTTAGGCTTGTTAAATGTGAGCATGTAGAGGCTCATGCTCCGGCAGATGCGGAAATCGTCCTAGAGGGAAAACTTTCAACAAGCGAAATGGTTGAAGAGGGCCCCCTTGTTGATATAACTGGAACCTACGATGCGAAGAGAAGCCAGCCAACCATTAAGATTGTGGGAATGATGCATCGTAATGACTACATTTATCAAGCGTTGCTTCCTTCAGGAAGTGAGCATAAGCTTTTGATGGGACTCTCACGCGAAGCAACAATTTGGGAAACAGTTTCGAAGGTTGTTCCAAGAGTTAGGGCAGTGAACCTCTCAGCAGGTGGAGGAGGATGGCTCCACGCCATAATCTCAATAGAAAAACAAACTGAGGGTGATGCAAAAAACGCTTTACTGGCAGCCTTCGCGGCTCATCCAAGCCTAAAACATGCAATTGTAGTAGATTCAGACATCAATGTTTACGACTTAGAGGAAGTTGAATGGGCAATAGCAACTCGATTCCAAGCAAACGAAGACTTAATAATTATTCCTAATGCTAGAGGCTCAACATTAGACCCCTCAGCAAATCAACAGACAGGAACAACGACCAAAGTAGGCATAGACGCAACTCGCCCGCTGGAAAGGGCTAAGGAAAAATTTGAAAAAGCCAAAATTCCAATAAACCGTAAAACAGAGGAACTTATTGAGAAATATAGGGCAAAATATAGCGTTAAGACCTAAGCATGGCGAAAGCACTCGCTAGGATTAAGGCTATTCCAAAATATTGAAACAAAGAAACATACTGGTTCAATAAAATGGTTGCCCAAACAATGTGGAGAGCAGGATCCAGAAGCAGAATTGTTCCTTCACTTGTAGGCGATACTTCAGCCGTACTCACATAGTTCAGAAGGCCGTAGGGCAAAACTGTGCTGAAGGCAGCAAACAAGATTAAGAGAGAAAACTGATAGAAATTTGGAATTACGAAGCCCACGAGAAGAGGGTTTTCTGTGAAAAATCTTAGGATTAAGCCTAAAATTATGGTAAAAAGCGCAGCGAATAGAAAAGTGTTAAATAAAGCTTGCATAGGTGTATAGGCATGCTTTTCAGTTCTCTTCAAGAATAAGTACAAAGCGTAGAAGAAACCTCCAAAAGAAGCAAATAAAATTCCCACATTAATATCTAGCTCTAAAATTTGTTCTAATCTTACGCCGCTTACAAGAAATGCGCCGAAAATTCCTATAAACACTATGAGAAGCTTCTTCACTGAAGGCTTTTCTCTTCCAGAGAGAAAGGAAATTATAGCCGTAAAGAATGGCTGCGTGTAAATTAATGCTACGGTTACCGGAACTGGACAGCCAAAAGCTATTGATGATAATGCTGAGAACAGAAAAGCTGAGAAAACCAAGCCTCTAAGCATGAAATGAGCGGCATCTTTCAATTCCAATTTGACTTTGCCCACAATTAACAGAAAAATTAAGGGTAAGGACAAGGCCATTCTAAAGAATACTTGTTGCAAACTTGAAACTCCAGAATTCTTCAGCAGAGTTGACAATATTAAGATGAAGCTAAAACAAAGGCACACAATCATCAGCAACCCATGACTTTTTGTGAACCTCAAATACCTCTCAGCCTCTAATGATTTTGATTTCAAATTCTTATCCTTAGTTAGCAATAATTAATAGGTTGAGCCGTTATAAAGTTAAAGCTGGAAATTAAGGCAGTTTTGAGGAATAGAACATGTCGCTTAAAGTTGAGGATGTAATGGTTAAAGATGTAATTACAATAAGCTACAGAGCCAGCGTAAAAAGGGCTGCACAAGTAATGAATAAGCATGAGATTGGATGCCTCATAGTTGTTAAGGGAAATAAGGCGGTAGGAATAGTCACTGAACGTGACATGCTAAAAAGAGTTGTAGCCAAGGCGCTTGACCCCAAGAAAACCAAAGTTGAGGAAATAATGTCCCAGCCCTTAATCGTCGTTGAACCGGACATGGACTTAGAAGACGCTGTAAAGCTGATGTTCGAGATGAAAATTAAGAAACTTCCAGTAGTAGAAAAGGGAAGACTCGCAGGGTTGGTTTCGATAACCGACATTGCACGCTTCCATCCGCACATCATGGAGATAATTAAAAAACTCGCCATGCAGAAAAGCGTTCCTAAAAGGATGCAGAAGGTCATGTGCTACTATATATCATAATCTGAAAGCAAATAGAAGCCTTTTGTAGGCCTCTAGGAAACTTCTCGCGAATTTGTCCGCATTCTTTTCTATTCCGCCGTGCCAGTCAGTTGTAGACCTTAAATGATGATAAAACTCATGCAAAACAATCAAAGGATTAGCTAGAGTTTCCCTTCTGGAGAAATGGATAGTTTTCGTCTTTTTTACATAGCACGCCGCATTTTTTACGTGGCCCTTCGGCATTCCAACCTTAATTCTAGGAACTGGAACCCCATAGTGACTGCTTAATTGATTAATGGCCTCTTCGGTTTTACCATTAAAAATCAAATGCACAATGAACGTCTTAAACTTTAAATCATCATTCAAGCTGTGATTCTCCTTTTTAACTTCAAATTTTGAAAGGATACACTTAACCTTTTCAAATTTTAATCCACGAATTAAAAGGCGTTTAGTTTGACTTGTGCATCCTGCGATAATCGTAACGTTTGCTTTGAAAATTTTCGAGAGCTTTTTCTCGATTTCCCTGTTTGCCCTCCCCCTAGCTGGCGGCTCGGTGCAATGAACGATTATTTCATCATTGGTAAGTTCTATGGAGAAATCCTTGGATTTTGGCTTTACATAAACTTCTATTATAGTTCCGTCTTTTGTTTCCTTAATGTCCACTCTTCATTACCCTTTTACTTTTGTAGATTATTCGTATGGAAGTTTATCTACCTTCTGTGGAGCCTTTGCCAAATGCACGTGCTCATCCATTCTTAATTCACGCGTATATTTTATTTCTCCCTCTATATGACAGCCAGATTCTATTCTAATTGTTTCTCCGTAGACATTTCTTGCCCTTGCATCACGCCTTAAAGTTATTTCCTTTCCATAAACATCCTCTACGCGAGCATCCTGCCCAATTATGATTCTTTCCGCTTTTAGGGGTCCATGAACTCTTCCTCTTTTACCTATTTTGAAGAAATGGGCATTCACTCCTTCTTTTGTCTCAACGGAACCTCCAACCTCGACGCGGTTTTCGGCTTGAACCTTCTTTGCATATAAAGCTCCACCAACATCAACGTTACATGCATAAATTTCGTCCTTAACTTCTAGTTTGCCACCGATGTCAACATCCCCAGCTAACTTTACTGTGCCGTCAACCTTCATTTTACCGCCAACATCAATGTTTTCGCCTTCAAGTTTGCCTTCCGCGTGGAAGATTCCGCCAACATCAATGTTTTTGAATATAAGATTTCCTTTAACCTCCAGTTTGCCGCCAACATCAATTTCGCCGCCCTTGTTATTCTCCCCAATTATGCGGACAGCACCGCCAACATCAATGTTTTCGAATTCTATTTGCCCCCTTGATTCAAAAAGTCCGCCAACATCGATGTGGCCTATTTTGCCTCCTGCCACCTTCGCAGCGCCGCCTACTCTTATTTCGTCAATTTCTGCTTTTCCATTTATTTTTAGGCCGCCGCCGACATCTATTGTCTTTGCTTTAACCTTTTCCTCAGCCCTAAGGCTGCCGCCAACATCGATATTTTCAGCCTCGACTGGGCCTTCCGCTGTTAGGCTGCCGCCAACATCGGCTTCTTTAACCTTAAGGCTTCCTTTTACATATAAGGCATTGTCCACATCTACGTATTTGGCTTTCAGATCCCCATAAACCTCAAGTTTTCCATCTTCAACTTCTATGCGTTCTTCAATTTCTAGGCTTCCTTTTACAATCACGTCATCTTCAGCTTCAAAATTCCTAGCGGACACTGAACAGTCAAAAGTGTTCTTTCCTTCGCAATAGATCATTCCGGAAACAATAAGCCTTGGCGGAGAACCCTCACCCTTAACTTCAGCCCGCTTCTCCAGATACAAGTCTCCTTCAACTCGACCTAACGTTCTTACTTCTCTTGCAGACACTCGTATTTTATCCACCAAGCCCTTCACCTCTGTTAGTGATTCCTTCACGTAATTAATATAGAAAACTCACCTAAGGTAATCACAAGTTGTTACTGTTCCAAAGCAGCAAAGAACTTCTTCATACGCCGGTATACTTCTAAAAACTCTAAGCCCCATCGAGTAACTCTATACTTTCTGCGATCATTGAGAGTTATCTCTCTGACAAACCCGCGTGAAACTAGAAAATTTAAAATTTTCTTTGCTCTGTCTACTGGCAAGTTTGCCCCGTAGGAGATTCTTGTCAGCGAGCATGTACCTTTACTTGCAATTACCTTGATTACATCGGCGTAAATGTCGTATTTCGTTCTCCTACTGTTTGACAAGATTTCTTCTCCGCCGTAGCTAAAAGTAATTATTTCTTCAATGTATTAACTATTGAGTTAAAAGTTAAAGTTTAGGATAATAAAAGCATTGAAAGAGGACTAACACTTGTCCGAGATAGAAGATGCCAACAGAAAAGGGTAAGTAAATGGAGCGCCGTAGAAAGAAGAATTTACGGGGTTGCGTCGGCTATTCTCGCAACTATGAGAACTATAGGTCAAACTTTAAGCATGGGAAACACAACATTAACCTTCGCGCTTTACATTAGAAACGCCCAGATTAAGCCTGAAATTTTTCCGCTTTTCTCGAAGGAATCAAAACATCATTTCTCATTTTCGCCATCCTATGTTTATAGGCGTAATTTTCTCTCTTATGAGAGGTAAGAATGAAGAAGAAGCATAGAAAGTAGAACTGTCATACCTATGATTGTTACTGTGAATGGATAGTTTGGTGAAACATCGTAAAGTGTTCCGCCAAGGTAAGGCGCGAAAAAGGCTGCGAGCATACTTGCAGTTTGGGATATTGCCACCCATCTTCCCCTCAAGCTTTCAGGAGAAAGTGAACTTATGGTTGCATTCATTAAAGCCCAAGGGGTATAAGTGGTTCCCATCAGGAAGAAGATAGGAATCAGCAACGCGGGGTTAGAAGTGAGCTGAAATGTGGCTAACGCGAAAACTGTGAAAAAGAGACAAAATGCTACAGCTATCTTGTTTCCAAACTTGTCTCCTAATCGCCCTATCACTATGCCTAAAAAGGCAGAACCAGCAAATGTGAATGACCCAAGCACACCAATCAGAAACTCGTCAAATTTATAAACGTTTTTGAGGAATGTGGGCACGAAGGGCCGCATTAAAACGTTAAAGAACATTATGAAAGCAAAAAACAGTGTCCAGCCAAGTATGGTGCTTCTGTCAACATAAACTTCAGACCCAGCCATTTCCATCTGCTTTTTATTCGCTCTTTTTCGACTCCTAATGAAGAAGAGAACGGACGCTGCTAGGACGTAGAAAATGAAGGCAATATAGAAAACAGTTTTCATGCCGAATTTTATGGCTAAATAGCCGCCTATGCTTGGAGAGAAAATGTATCCCATCCACCAAGCAGAAGACACCATTGTAAAAGTCAAATTCATCCTATCCTTCCTCGCAGCCGCGGCAATATAGGCTGTTGTGGAAGGGCCGCTAATGAAACATCCATAAAAAAGCATGGCTGGGAAAAGCATAGTCCAATGAGTAGCCGTCGAAATCAACAGTGGAACCGGAAACCACAACACCCAAGCGAATATCATGATTTTCTTCCAATCGTATCTTTCTGCCAACAACCCACCCGGAATGGGGGTTAACGCCGCGGAGAGAGTTAAAACTGTATAGAGAAAACCCACATTGACCGGGTCGGCATGCAAAGCGGTTTGGATGTAGACGGGCAATAGATAGGCATAAAGGCCGTCTCCAAACGAACCAATAAAGTTTGAAACAAAAACTAGTCTTAGGTCTCTGTTTAAACTTTCGAACAGCTCCCTAAGCCGGCTTAGGAACCCACGCAACCATTACACCTTACTCTTGTTAAGCATTAATGAATAGCTGACTTAAATAACAGCATTATCAAACGATATCAACATTTAAAAATAACGCCAAAACATAGACGCAAGGATGCTTTAACATACAAATTACCCTATCTACACTTGTAGCACACATAGACGTCGCGTAAAGCCAACTCCAAAAGACTGTTGGGAAGTAGGCGGCCAGCCCGCCAGCGAAAAACCAAGGCATGTGAAAATTCCATAGGGGTCTCCAATAGCGAATAATACTTTAACTTAGCTCTCCATAAATTCCCAGCGAAACATCAACAAACAACTTAAAAGCTTAACCGCGAACTTCCGCGTAGGAGGCACCGAAACATGCTGCAGGTTGAACGTTGCAAAAATCCATGGAACGGAAAATGTAACTGCAATGACATTGAACTTTACATAATCTACAGGGGCAAAAAAGTTCCCATATGCCGTAAATGCTGGGCTGAGATATCCGAAAGAAGAATTGAATGGTAATTTTTCTACAAATTTATTTAAAAAATATTCTATTTTTACATAATTTTTTACAAAAATTTTTTAAACAATATCCGTGTCCTATCCATTTCGGTGAAAAGTTTGCCTTGCACCGTGGTTGTTGGAGGATTCTGGGGAGACGAAGGAAAGGGAAAAATAATTTCATATCTAGCCTTAAAAGACGAAATTGACATCTGCGCAAGAGCAGGCTCAGTAAACGCGGCCCACACAGTAATTCACGAAGGAAAAGTAATGAAGCTACACATGATTCCTTCGGGATTTGTGAATTCCAATTGCCGACTATTTTTAGGCGCGGGCGTAAACATACACATTCCACAATTAATGAAGGAAATAAAAGAGACAAAAGTTGAAAACAGACTTGGAATAGACCCGCAGTGCTCGATAATTGAGGAAAAACATTCTATTCAGGACAAAACAAGCGCTCACTTGAAAGGGGTAATAGGCACAACCGGATGGGGAGTAGGCCCAGCAATAGAAGAAAGAGTGAGAAGAACAGCAAAACTAGCCAAGGATATTCCAGAATTAAAGCCATATCTAACAGATGTAGCCATGGAAGTCAACAAGGCCATAGACGAGGGGAAGAAAGTTCTACTAGAGGGAACTCAAGGCTTATACTTGTCGCTTTATCATGGGACCTATCCCTATGTGACGGGAAGAGATACGAGCGCTTCGGCAGTATGCTCAGAGATAGGCGTAGGCCCCAAAAAAGTGGATAAAGTACTCATAGTCTTCAAAGCGTACGTAACAAGGGTTGGAGCTGGCCCCCTACCAAACGAGCTTCCAAGAGAGGAAGTCATCAAGCGTGGATGGCTAGAAATTTCCGGAACAGGCCGCGAAAGAAGAGCTGCGCCATTTAACTACGAACTCGCAAAGAGAGCGGTAATGATAAATTCTGCGACAGAAGCAGCAGTAACAAAGCTTGACGTGATTTTTCCCGAATGCCGAAATGCGAAGAATTATGAAGAATTCCCAGATGAAGCAAAAAAGTTCATAGAAAAAATCGAAGACGAAATCAAAATTCCCATAACCCTAATCGGAGTAGGTCCAGGTCCGCTTCAGATAATTGACCGGAGAAGCATTTAATCTGGTGGTGGAGAAAAAGCGTCAACTGGCCAACTTATTGGCGACTTTAAAACTTTCCCATCGCGTATGACAGTAAGCTTCACAACACTCTTCTTATTTTCTTCGAGGTAAGCAATTATGTCATATATTCCCTTAACCTCCACGTCGTCTATTTCAATGATTATGTCTCCGCCAATTGTAACGTTCTTCCCTTCAATTATTACTGTTCTGTTTCCAGCTTGCAACCCCCCAGCAGCCACGCTAGAATTCACATAAGTTACTAGGAAGCCTTCTGTAAAATTAATGTTCATATAATTGGCTATTTCTTGGGTCATATCAATTCCCCAAACGCCTTTAAGCCATGGATGCTTATATTCTCCATTCTTTATGAGGGAAGAGGCTATTTTCTGCATCATTTTTGAAGACAAGGCATAACCTAAAGTTGTGATGCTGCTATTTTTGTCGGCGAGGTCAACTATCATTCCGACAACTTCTCCCTTTGAATTTAATAACGGAGCGCCAAGCGTTTCTAAGCTTAAAGATTTGGCGCTGAATGCTATGGCGTCAATTAATGGAAACTCCGCTTTGAGCCAGAAGGGAAGCTTAAGTCCGTTAACCTCTCCTGAAATTAGCAGATTTTCGGTTCCGCTAACTTTTCCAACGATATAAACGCGTTCTGCCCAATGAAGTTTAGATGAGTCTCCCAGCAATAGCGGCCGCTGCACGATATTTGGGTTCCCAGTCACATTCAAAACAGCCAAATTACTGTATTCATCAAAACCTAAAAGCTCTGCTTTTACTTCGGTCTTATTGTCAAATATCACTTTTATTTCTTCAGCATCCCTTATCACACTATAGGCAGTTACTATATGCCCTTTATCATCATACAGGAAACCCGAACAGAAACTTACCGTAACCATATTTCCAGTTATATTCTCTCTTTTAGCGACTAAAACGACGGAATCTGAAACTCTATTGTAAATTTCCTCGGGTGAAAGCGAAACTGGGTTGAAGACCCCGCTTGTAACCGAGATAGATTCTAATTTTTGGTTTAAATCTATATACATATAGGCGAAGACCGCTGCTATGAGGCAGGAAGCTATTATTAGAGCAGCTATAAACCTTTTATTTGATGTTTTCACTTCGGTTATTTCCATAGTTGAGACCGCCTAAGAATACTTGTTATGAGAGTAATTAAAATGTTATACTTGCATGTTAGGCAATGTAGTCCGTCCTTGGATTGTTCTTCCGACTTTCTATAGCTTTGAGTTTTAAACATTCCAGAATTTTTTGGGAATTAAGCCAAAATTCTATTCTTAGCTGTTTGGCGAGCCTGTACGATTCAAGGAGAATTGGAATCTGCCCTATAAATAGCCATTTAAGATTTCTTTGTCCTTTCATAGGTTAGTATGAGTTTTCTGCATTTATATAATCCAATGGAAAATTTTTATAGAAGATTTATAGGGGAATTTCAGTTGATTCCTTTTCTGTATCGAAGACAACGCAAGTGAGAGTTTTTTCAATCCCCTTTATTAGCCTCAGTTTATCTATTACAAATTTTCCTATTTCTTCCACGTTTTCAGCCCTCACTTTGATTAGGAGGTCCCAGTCGCCGGTGATTATATGTACCTCTTGAACTTCCGGAAATTTTGCTATTTCTTTTGCAAGTTCCCTTTGAGAAAGCAATTCTTTATTTGGGGTTCTATAGGTGAATGATGCAAGTATGAAGGCTGTTGTGCCTTTACCAAGTTTTTTTGCGTCCAGAATCGCACGGTACCCACTAATTATTCCCTTCTTTTCAAGCTTCTTTATTCTCGTGAAGACTGTGGTTACTGGAATATTGATTTGTTTAGCTATTTCCCGCGTTGTTATCTTGCTGTTTTTCTGAAGAATTCGGAGAATCTGAATATCCTTTCTATCTAACTCGGCGACCATGTGAAAAAATTTCATGATTTCACTTTTAAATGTTTTGATTTATTGAAACCTTTACTATATTTCTTGAAAAAGATTTATAATCTCCGCGGTATTGCTGAATCTTGGTGAAAGAATGAAAGGTGCCTATAAAAATCCAACATAGACTCTCCCTAGAATTGAGTAAGCGTTACAGAAGTTTGCGTCAACCGCGGCTTAGATGCGTTTTAATTGTTCAAGATGAAATCCTTTCTGCTTTACGTGATTTTCTACGCAGTAAAGGCTTCATCGAGATATTGGCGCCGATAATAGGGCCTGTCACCGATCCGGGAATTAGGGGGGCAAAGCAAGTTTCAATAGAATACTATGGTGTTCGATTTAAGGTCATGAGCAGCATGATACTTTACAAACAGATGGCTGTTGCGAGTTTGGGGAAGATCTTTGCTTTATCTCCCAACGTACGGTTAGAGCCGAAAGAGACTATTGCAACTAGAAGGCATTTGGCTGAGTTTAGGCAAGTGGATGTCGAGCAGGCCAATGCAAGCTATATGGATGTTATGAAAGTCGCTGAAGGACTACTTTGCTACGTTTGCCGACGCATAAAAGAGAAATGTAAAGAAGAACTCCAATTCCTCAATCGAGAAGTAAAAGTTCCAAAATCTCCTTTTAAAAAACTAACCTATCAAGAAGCCCTAAAAATATTGGAGGAAGAGGGCTATAATGTAAAATGTGGCGAAGAAATTCCTTGGGAGGCTGAGATGGCTCTTTCAGCAATGTTTGAGGAACCTTTCTTTGTTATTGATTATCCATTAACGGCTAGAGGATTTTATGACCGCGAAGACCCGGAAAGACCCGGAATTCTAAGAGACTTTGACATGTTTTATCCGGAAGGCTATGGAGAAGCTATTTCCGGCGGGGAGAGAGAGTACACTTATGGTGGAGTCCTGCGGCGTATGCAAATGAAAGGCGAAAACATCAGCGAGTACAGCTGGTATCTTAACATGCTTAAGGAGGGAATTCCGCCTTCAGCCGGATTTGGAATAGGAGTTGAACGACTGACGAGATGGATATGCGGATTAGAAAACATCTGGGACGCAGTGCCATTCCCAAAAGTTCCCGGAATAATCTCACCCTAAAATTTAATCTAAAACTTTTTGCCATTCTATTGAATGTATGATAGAATCTTATGGATTCGGTAGAATAGTTATCAATGGAAAATCGTATTCATCCGACATCATAATTGTTGGAGAGAAAGTAAAAGCTGATTGGTGGCGAAAAGAGGGCCATCGACTGCATATTGAGGATTTAAAGGAAATAGTCAACAAAGACATTGATTTTCTTGTAGTGGGCACGGGATATTTTGGCTTAATGAAGGTTCCAGACGAAGTTAAACGATTTTTAGCAGAGAAGGGAATTGAAGTTATAGTGCAGAAAACAGCTGAAGCATGTAAAACCTTTAACAAACTAATGAATTCTAAGAAGAAAGTTGCAGCGGCTCTACATCTAACCTGCTAAATTGTTAGACTTAAATCATAGCAGCGACAACTCTTCTAGAGGTTAGGAGGAATAGTTGTTGACAGCCAAGTTGCTAGAAGATATCCAAGATGAAGTTGCCCAGCTTTTAAGCGAATTGATAAAAATTGACACTACAAATCCTCCGGGAAACGAAACCGCTGCTGCAAAGTTTTTAGCGGAATATCTAGAAAAAGAAGGGCTAAAATGCGAAGTAATTGAGTCAGCTCCCGGAAGGGGAAGCGTAATAACAAGAATTAAAGGAGAAAAGAAAGCCCCCAGCTTGCTATTGCTTTCTCACCTTGACGTTGTACCAGCGAATCCAGAGGAATGGTCAGTTCCCCCATTCTCCGGAATGATTAAAGACGGCTTTGTTTGGGGACGGGGAAGTCTTGACTGTAAATCGCTTGTCGCAATGGAAGCTGTTGTGATGAAATTATTGAAGGAAGAAGGATTCAAGCCCAAAGGAGACATAATTTTCGCGGCTACAGCTGATGAGGAAAAGGGTGGAAGATACGGCGTTGAGTGGCTCGTTGAGAACCATCCGGATAAAATAAGGGCGGATTATGTAATAAATGAGGGGGGCGGCTTCTCCATTCCGATAAATAATCGGCATATCTTTACTGTGCAAACAGCCGAAAAGGGGGTTATGTGGCTAAAGATAAAAGCGAAGGGTAGGCCGGGTCACGGCTCAATTCCAGGAGCTGCAGATAACGCTGTCTTGAGAATGGCAAAAGTTGCGGAGACTCTAGGAACTTATCGTTCAAAAATCAGGGTTGTTCCAACAGTTAAGGAAATGATTGAAGGATTGGCAAAGGAACGCGGCACCATTTGGCAGATGCTTTCAAGATTGGTTACAAGTTCAAAATTAGCCGATAAAATACTTGATAGAATGGCGAAGACTGACCCGGCTATGGCGGAATTTTTGAGGGCTATGCTTAGAAACACCATCGCACCGACCATCATCAGAGGAGGAGTTAAAGAGAACATCATCCCCTCAGAATGTGAAGCCGTCTTCGATTGCAGAGTCTTGCCGGGCGAAACTAAGGATTCGCTTCTCAGAGAAATAAAAAATGTGCTTTCTAATGCCAAAGTAGACCTCAGAAAGCTCGAATTTGAATTTATTCAAGCCGATGAGCCTTCAGAGTCGCCAGCAGACACACCGTTCTACAGCCTCATCAAGAAGGTTATTAGAAAATTTGAACCAAACGCACATATTGTTCCATTTATGATGACTGGCGGAACCGATTCGAGATTTCTACGTAGGCTTGGCTGTGTATGCTACGGTTTTGCTCCCATGAAAACAGATATGCCCCTCAACGAGTTCCTACGAATGGCTCACGGAATAGACGAAAGAGTTTCAATAGATAACTTAGTGTTTGGAACAAGTGTTCTCTACGAAATTGTAAGGGAATTCGCTCAGCAGTAAATTTCGATTATAAAGTTTGGGGGTAGGGGCGAGAGGCGAGGCGGGAAAGGCGTCCGCGAAGGCGCTCTAAAATAACAGAAATTACTTAAACTTTCTCGTTTATTTCGATATAGCTTTTCTCCTTAATTCTCTCTGAAGCGTAATTGACAAGTTCTTTGAAATGTTTTTCATTTAAAACATGTTTCGCCCGATAAAGAATTTCTAGACAGATTTCCTTGAAAACTAGGTCAGCACAGCCGAGTTTTGCATCGTCTATAAGTTCCTTGCAAGCCTGAAGTATAGTTTCGCTCAATCTTTCCCGCCTCGCAAGGGATAGGTAAGCGTAAAATTAGGCATTAAAACTTATGATTCAAAAATATAGATTCCAAATAAGTTTATTTGCTCTCTCCTTTCGAAACAGCCTTCCCAATAATGAATGATGCTGCAAGAACTAGGCAGACACCGAGCATTCCGCTGATTAATGTTGAGACATAGGGGTTGTCGATGTTTTCTAGACTGTAATCTGGCATTATTCCCCTCCAGAGAGGCGCGGGCTCTTCAACCTCAAGGGATTCAGCTACTCGCTCTAATCCATCTGGGTTGGAAGATGCAAAGGGAATCAAAATGGCTAAAGCGATAATTGTTGCGATTAGCAAAATTGTTTCATTCTTCTGTTTCATTTATCGGGAGCCTCCATGGAAAATGAAACGAAAAGAGACTTGGATTTACATATTTGATGGCTGAAACAAGAGGAGTTGTTATTGCGCCTTCTCCAACTCCAATTATTGCATGCCAGAAAAGCATGGCAGGAACTGTTACGGAAATATCGGCTGGAAATGCCTGTGAAAAGCCTATTTCTAATGCACATGCAAGGGAACCTAAAACTACTGAAAGCCAAGAAGTTACAAATACGCTTGTTAGAAATCTTTTCGTTGAGGGAGTTTTTCCGGCTAACAGCTTAACTATGTAGTAGGAGAAGGCACCTATAATTGCCATGTTGAATATGTTGGCTCCGAAGGTTGTTATTCCTCCATCGGCGAAGAAAACTGCCTGAATAAGCAGGACAATGGTCATGCCTAGGGCAGCAATATACGGCCCGAATATTGTTGCTAGGAGTGTCCCGCCCACAAGGTGGCCGCTTGTTCCACCCACTATTGGGAAGTTCAGCATTTGAGCCACAAAAATAAGTGAGCTTAAAATTGCAAGTGTTGAGGCAAATCTTGATTGAAATTCACTTTTCGCCTTTTTCCAGCATAAGATTAAAATTAATAGTGAAACTGCATAGGTTAAGATGCATATGGGCGCGTCAAGGTATCCATCTGGAATATGCATATGCACTCACACGGTAATACTTTTTAGAAAAACAGTGTTACCAATCTTGCATATAAGTTTTACCCCATTCAAAAACCAAGATAATCGAATATTTTGGCGGATGGTCTGCAGTTTAACAAGCCCCGTGGCTTATGGCGGTGGGGCTTTTATAGCGGAACGTTAAAAAATGGAGGATTCTGGTTATTGATGCCGTCTTTTTTGTATTGCCATTATCAGCGAGGTTAAGAGTATGATTGAAAGGCTTAGGAAAGTTATATTAAATTCTGGAATTATGTTTTCGGAGACTATTTTGATTTCGTGGGAGCTTAGCGGGTATTCTATGTGTATATAGATGTTTTCTGAATCTTCTGTTATGCTGTAGTATTCTTCTGAGAGTGGG
>Ga0164311_10000397_pt1 | contig 18697 bp, 18 predicted proteins | sample GuaBasSedimGuay2_FD_121796 | JGI IMG/M metagenome (GOLD analysis project Ga0164311, IMG submission 121796) | Subseafloor sediment microbial communities from Guaymas Basin, Gulf of California, Mexico - Guay2, Core 4569-9, 9-12 cm | ecosystem: Environmental > Aquatic > Marine > Hydrothermal vents... | reverse complement strand
GGACGTCCAACCGATTTTAGCCACACCCAAGTAATTTCTGATACAAAACTCGACGGAAGCCCTGATTCATCGGGGTTTTCCCGGCCGAAGCCGGGCCTCCGCCCCCGTTTTGCACCGAGAACTAAGTAATCACGGCAGATAGGCCCGTGGATTTTGCTGCGTGCCGTAATAGCGCACCTCGAAGTGCAAATGCGGACCGGTGGACCAGCCGGTGCTGCCCACCGCGCCGATGACTTGCCCGCGCTTCACCGCCTGCCCTTCGAAGACGTAGATATTGCTCAGGTGGGCGTAGTAAGTGGCAAAGCCATTGGCGTGGTCAATCACGATCAGGTAGCCGTAACCTACATCGGTCCAGCCCGCGAAACTGACAAAGCCGCCATCGGCTGCCAGGACAGCGCTGCCTGTGGGAGCCCCAATGTCAATCGCCCGGTGGCCGTACCAGTATCCCTGCGTGATCACACCCAGCACGGGCCACTGAAATCGCCCTGTACCACGAGCCCCCTCCGGGACGGGCCCGGTGTATGCGGTGACCACTTTGGGTACATAGGGCTTCTCGCCCCCTGGCACAATGAGCCGCATTCCCTCCTCGATTGAGTAATCCGGGGGCTCCAGATGATTGTACTCGCAGGTGGCAATGGCCTCGGGTTCTACCTTGTACTTTTCGGCAATCGTCTCCAGTGTCTCGCCCTCGGCGACTGTGTGGTAGACCCCGTCAATCGGCAGGATAATCACCTCCTGGCCGATGCGCAGCAAATCAGGGGCATCCTCAATAGCCGGGTTGGCCCACATAATCGTGGTTGGTTGGAGGCCGAAAAGGTTAGCAATAGCCTGGACGGTGTCGCCTGCCTGGACGGTGTAAGTGATGACGTCCAGGCGCGGGCGCTCAGGGATGATGGTGTGGGGTTGGGCCAGCCGGGCTATGGCTCCATTGCTGCTACCGAGGAGTATTCCACCGTTCCGCCCGTTGAGCGCGGTCAGTACGTCTTCCGCTATCTTCTCGTTTTCACTACTATCGGCGAGAGGAGGGAGGACAGAGGTGGGAGAAGTGGAAGCGGCTTTCGCCGGCCACTCGACGTTGCTCAACCCGATGGCGATAATGGCTACGGCAATGACCGCCAGATGAGCACTGGTGCGCGTGAACAGGGGGAGCCAACTACGCCAATCACCGGTCAGCCGGTAGACCGCGATCGCCAGCCAGGCAAAAGCACGGGGGAAAGCGTCCTCGAACCTGCGGCGGAGGGAATATCCTTTTACTGCGTCCAACAACGTGGCAATGAGTTCTGATAGTCGCATCGTTTTACCAGGCCGAGATGTATCCCGCTAGGGCTGATAGGCCATCGGATCCTGTGGGACACCGTTGTATCGAATCTCGAAGTGCAAATGGGGGCCGGTAGACCAGCCCGTACTGCCGCAGTAACCGATGACCTGGCCCTGGTAGACCGCCTGCCCGCACCCGGTGGCGAGGCTACTGAAGTGACCATAACGGGTGACGAAGCCGTTGCCGTGATTGAGTTCGACCAAGATGCCGTAGCCACCGCTCCACCCCGCGATGGTCACCACGCCGTTATCAGCCGCGTAGATGGGATCGCCCAGGCGACAGGCATAGTCAAGCCCGATGTGCGTCGGATTGCGCGGATCGTGGAAGTACCACCCTGAGACACGAGGGCTACCGGTGGGGAGGATGAACCAACCGTTCGCGCCAGGACCTTGAACCGAGACGCCGCTACAAACCCCGTAACTGTACCCGGCCGGCCCGGGAGCGGGGTATCTGGGTGGTGGTTCCCAGGCCACTTCGTCGCTCGTGCCCCCAGGCACGACGAGCAACTGTCCCTCGCGCAGTGGCTCTCCCTCTTCCAGATCGTTCCACTCGTTGTACAGCGCCTCCGTTTCTACCCCATACTCCGCTGCGATCTCCTCCACCGTCTCCCCAGCGCGAACCGTGTGATACACGCCATCTACCGGCAGGATGAAGAGTTCGAGCCCAGGCCGAATGAGCCAGGGGGCGTCTTTAAGGGCCTCACGGTTACTCCAGACGACCGTTTCCGGCGCCAGGCCGAATTGGGCAGCGATGTCAAAGATGGTATCGCCCTCTCTCACGGTGTAGGTAACGACCTGGGCACGCAATCGCTCTGGGACAGTAGTATGAGGGACGGGCATGCGAGCAATGGTATCGGCAGTGGAGGGATGAGGCCAGACGACAGGGGGAGGCGGGGTAGGCAACGGCGCTATCTCTGACTCCATTGAGGAATCCGTCTCGACAGAGGATGCAACGTCAGCGCTAAAGGAACCGCCTATGGCGACCCGTGGTGTTGGAATCCCTACGCCGCTGAGGAAGATGGTGGTCAAAGCGAGGGCGATGATGCTCAAATGGGCGGTAGCCCGGGTCAGGAAGGGACGTTTGGTGCGCCAGTCCACACAAGTGCGCCAAACTGCGGTCATGCACCAGGCCACGAAACGCAGGGGGATGGGGCATGAACGGGTGGGGGCGTTGGTTATCGTATCGCGCTCCCTCTCGATAGGGGTCGGGAGTGACGATTCATTCATTGAATTCAGTCCGAGGTTCTGCAACGATTGTCGCTAGCCTCATAAAATCATTATACCACCAAAGGAATGAGATGGCAACTCGTCCCCGGCGTGATACGCTCGCGGCTTTACCTGCCTATCCGCGCCTAGTGACGGGTGGGTGTCACTTGCGCCAGCAGACGGCGGAGTATAGGCAGCGCTGCCTCGACGGCCCGGGCACGGTGACTGATGCGGTTCTTCTCCGCCTGGGGTAGTTGAGCCATCGTGCAGCCATACTCAGGCAGGTAGAAGATTGGATCGTAGCCGAAGCCGCCCTGCCCCGCCGGCTCAAAAGCGATCAGACCCTCGCACACTCCCTGGGTGCTATAGAGTTTCCCAGTGGGTGTGGCAATGGCAACCACGCAGCGGAACCGGGCCGTGCGCTGTTCCCAGGGTACATCGCGCAACTGCGCCAGCAGTGCCCTTACTCGATCGGCGTCGTGTCCCACAGTATAGCGGGCAGAATGAATACCGGGAGCGCCGCCCAATCTGTCCACCTCGAGCCCTGAATCGTCGGCCAGGGTGAGCAGCCCAGAAGCATGCATGTAGGCCAGGGCTTTTTGCCGGGCGTTATCGGCATAGGTAGTGCCGTCCTCAAGGACCTCTACCTGCTGTAGGCCAAGTTCGGGCAGGAAACACAGCCTGGCCTTCAGGGGCGTGAGGAGAGCCCTGAACTCGCGCATTTTGCCCGGATTACGGGTGGCGATGAGAAGTTTCATAACGATACGCGCCTCCCGTGCAACCTTAGCACAAATCGGTTGTTTTGACAACTGCTGAGATATCGCCAAGTGTAATTCTTCAGACCTTGCCCAGACCATTTTATGTATACTTATGAGGCAAAATCTTGACGGCAGGGGATAATTGTGTTATAATATGCGCACCTTATAAGCCACTGATAGCCTCACCAGGCCGGACGCAACACTCGATCCACGAGAGAATTTGCAAATGATTCGTTTCGATGTTTCTGCTCTCACCCAGGCCCGGCTTGGTACGTCGCTCACCTTGAACGTGGACATAGGACCGCAAAGCCTGACCGATTTGGAGGTGGATTTTCTTCGCGGAACTGTCCGGGTAATTCGGGTTCAAGGTGGTCTGCTTGTTCAAGGCACCGTGGAAACACAAGTATGGCTAGAGTGTGTCCGCTGTCTGGACTCCTTCGCACTTCCTATCACCCTGGAGTTAGAGGAGACGTTCGGCCTATCAGGAGCGAGCCGGAGACAAGACGTGACCTATGTGGTGAGCGATGATGGCTGGCTCGATCTAACCCCCCTGTTGCGTGAACAAGCCTGGGTAGCCTTGCCGATGAAGCCCCTCTGTCGCCCCGATTGTAAAGGATTATGTCCACAATGCGGCGCGAATCTCAACCTTGAATCCTGTACGTGTGAGAGCGTGAAGATTGATCCGCGCCTGGCATTGCTAAAGGACCTGTTGTGATTGAGAGGGATGGACTAGGAGACTTATGGACATAGTTGGAGAACTGTTGGAAAAGGCTGAAGTTCAAGGATACTTGACCACAGGTGATATTCTAGACCTACTGCCGGAGGCCGAGGAGGCCCTGGAGCAACTTGAGGAGATCTTTATCTCATTGCACGAAGCCGGGATCGAAGTGTATGACGATCAGGCGGAGGCCGATGTTGATGATGAGCAGGCGCTGAGTGCTACAGTCAGCAAGTACGAGATGGACGGCGATGAAGATTATGATTTGAGCGGGATCTCCAGTGATGATACGGTAGGTCTATATCTCAGGGAGATGGCCCGCGTACCTCTGCTGACAGTCGAGGAGGAAATTCGGCTGGCCCAGGCTCTCGAAGCAGGACGTAGGGCTCAGGAGATTCTAAGCAACAATGGGTCGGACTTGGTAGAGCGGGAGGAACTCGAGCGGCAAATTGAGCAAGGGCTAGCCGCTCGCGAGCATCTGATTAAGGCCAACACCCGCCTGGTGGTCAGCATCGCCAAGAAGTATATGGGGCGTGGCGTGCCGTTCCTGGACCTGATTCAGGAAGGTAATCTGGGTCTGATGAAGGCGGTGGAGAAGTTCGACGTCAGTCGAGGGTATCGCTTCAGCACTTATGCCACATGGTGGATCCGCCAAACAATCACGCGGGCGATTGCCGACCAGGGGCGCACGATCCGCGTGCCAGTCCACATGTCAGACCGCATCCGGCGGCTCTACAACACGGCCCGACAACTCGAGCAGGAGTATGGCCGTCGGCCGACGCCGGAGGAGATCGCGGCTGAGATGGGCGTGGAGCCGCGCAAGGTACAATGGATGCTCCGGGTCTCGTGGCGACCGCTGAGTCTGGAGCAGCCGATCGGCGAGGATGAGGATAGCGAACTGGGAAGTTTCATCGAAGATGAGGCGACACCTACGCCGACGCAGAGCGCCTATCAGCATCTGCTCGGCGAGAAGGTTGAGGAGATGCTGGCCACGCTGAGCCCGCGCGAGGCGCGTATCTTGCGGCTCCGTTTCGGGCTTCTCAACGGGCGCAGTTATACGCTTGAGGAAGTCGGCCAGAAGTTTGGGCTCACGCGGGAGCGTATCCGGCAGATCGAGGGCAAGGCCCTGCGTCGTCTGCGTCATCCCCGTCGCAGCCGTCAGTTGCGGGACTACCTGGGGTAACCAACGGTTGAAACCTCGTCTGCACTTGCAAAGTCGCCTTTCGGCAACGTAATCGCCAGCGGACGTTGATCACCTCGCTAATTCTCGGTGCGAAAGGGGGTTGGAGGCCCAGCTTCAACCGAGAAAACCCCGATAAATCGGAGCCTCCGTCGAGTTTTGCACCGCAAACTCGCTAATTGGCCATTTCCCCGCTTATTGTCCCAACCTGGTTCCGATGGTATAATCTGCCCCGCAATGGGCAAATGGGTCACTCCCCTGCTGCTCCTGCTCTCATTGGCAGCGTGTGTCTCCGTCGCTCCCGCTGGTTCCCGCACCATCACGCTCATCGCCGATGGCGAAAGGCGCACGCTTAGCACCAACGCGCTTACCGTCCGTGACCTGCTGGCCGAGGCCGGTGTCACGCTCGATGAGGACGACCGCGTGGTGCCCGTCGAGCCCACTTTCATAGAAGATGGGATGACCGTGCGCGTCATCCGCGTCGAGGTGCACACCGAGACTGAGCAGCGTGAGATCCCTTTCGAGCGCCGTACTGTGCGCGATGCCTCCGTCCCCGCCGGCGAGACGCGCCTGCTGGAGCCTGGCGTCACGGGCATCGAGGAATTGACATACCGTGTCACCGCCGAGGACGGCGTGGAGGTCGAGCGGCGGCTTGTGCGGCGGACTATACTCCAGGAACCTCGCACCGAAGTAGTCCTCATCGGCGTGCAGCCAGAACTTAAACCTGTGCCTATCACAGGCACCGTGGCCTACATCGCCGGTCACAATGCCTGGGTGATGCAGACCACCAGCCCCAACCGGCGGCGGCTAACGTACAGGGGTGATCTGGATGGCCGCGTCTTCGCCCTCTCGCCTGACGGCTCCTGCCTGCTCTTCACGCGCGCTGTGACCGGGAGCGGCGAGAGTGCCCCTCTCAACACCCTTTGGATAATCGAGACGGCTACCGCTGACGCCGAACCCGTTCAGTTAGAAGCCGAAAGCGTCCTGTGGGCCGACTGGGCACCCGAATGCGAGTCCGCCCCCAGCGGTAGCGACTGTCGCATCGCCTACACAACCGGCACGCGAGCCGAGGGGAGCCCCGGCTGGAAAGCGGAAAACGACCTTTGGGTAGCCCGGCCTCGCACCAGCGATGGTCGCTTGCTGGGTCAGCGACGTATCGTAGAGCCTAGTGCCGGCGGTGCCTACGGCTGGTGGGGCACTACCTACGCCTGGTCTCCTAGTGGATACAATCTGGCCTACGCCCGCGCCGACGAGGTCGGCGTCATCCGCGCCTATAGCGGCGTGCAAACCCCACTGGCCCGCTTCCCGCCGTACCGCACCTATGCTCCCTGGGTCTGGACGCCGACCGTCAGTTGGTCGCCGGAGGGAGAATTCATCATCACCACGCTACACGGCCCCGCCCCGACAGGTGAAGCACCGGAAGACAGCCCTGTTTTCGACGTGTGGGCGCTCGCTGCCGATGGAACGCTCACGGCAGTGCTAGCCAGCGAGGCCGGTATGTGGGCCGCGCCGACCTATGCGCCGGAGGGAGATTACGTCGCCTTCGGCCACGCCCGCAGCCCTTACGTCAGCCAGACCAGCGGCTACGACCTTTACTTGATGGATCGCGATGGCTCCGATCGGAGGCCGCTTTTCCCACCTGAGGGGGAGATTGGCCTGGAGTACCCAGAGGTAGCCTGGGGGCCAGGAGGCGACCGGCTGATCGTCGTCTACCAGGGTAATCTGTATCTCATCCATGTCACGGATGGCGAAGTACACCAACTGACCGACGAAGGCAATGTGACGGCCGTCCGCTGGCGGTGGTAAAGAGTGGCCAATGACCAATGCTCAAGACCAACGTTCACGAACCCATGCACTCGTCTGCCTCGTCGGCCTGTTGATCAGCCTCATTCTGACCGGCGCGGTGCTGGTCGCCAGACAACAGGCTCTCGCTCAGACCACTACCACCTTCTACACCCCCCTCTCCGGTGAGGCCGAGTGGGAGGGGGATTGGGAGTTCTCGGAGTTGGGAGCCGATCCCAGTGAGGCCGGCAGTCAGGCCGGCACCGACCGCGTCACGATCCCTTTCATCGGCACCGACTTCGCGCTACGGGTGCGGCGTGGGGATTATCGGGGCTATTTCTTCATCAGCATAGACGGCGAGCCGGCCAACTTGCTGCCCCGGGAGGAACGCGGCGCCTACCTTGTGCTCACCTCTCCCGACTACAAGCCCCAGGTCGTCAACATCCCCGTCGCCGGCGGCTTGGACGACGGCCCCCACAGCGCGGTCATCGTCGCCGAGCGCGGGTGGGATCAGTGGCCGCTGGTCGGCTGGAGCGTGAGCCGCATGCCAGATATGACCTCGTACCGCTGGGCATTGGTAGGGCTGGGCACACTAGGGCTCGCTTGTCTAGGGGGTACGGTCTGGGGAGGAGCAAGAGGCAAGAGGCAAGAGGCAAGAGGCAAGAGGCAAGTGGCAAGTGGCAAGTGGCAAGTGGCAAGTGGCAAGTGGCAGGAGGCAAGAGGCAAGAGGCAGGAGGCATCCTGCATCCTGCATCCTGCATCCTGCATCCTATATCCTCCTACGCTCTCGTCGCCGTACTGATCGCCGCAATCACGTTCTATCTCTCCCGCTGGTCCCCTCTCACGCTCATCAGCGGGCTGGCGCTGGCCGCGCTCGTCATCCTACGGCTCGACCTGGGCCTGGCGCTCGTCGCGGCGACGGCTCCTTTCTACCTGCATCCTCGTTCCCTGTTCGGTAAAACCTTCTCGATGGCGGAGATCCTCACGTTGCTGTGCTTGCTTGCCTGGGGAGTGAGACAACTCAACCAGTGGTGGCTCAGGAGGCAAGAGGCAAGAGGCATCCTGCATCCTGCATCCTCTCTTGATCTCTCCGTCCTATTCTTCGTCGCTGTCGCCTTCGCCTCATTCCTCTTCGCCGAATATCGCCACGTTGCACTGCGCGAACTGCGTGTCCTCATCTTGGAGCCGGCCCTCTTCTACCTGATGTTGCGCACGAGCCGTCTCGATAAGAAGGCCATCTGGCGTATTGTGGACTTCTTCGCGCTCGGGGCTGCCGTGGTCGCCCTCATCGGTCTGGTGCAATACGCTCTCGGCGTCAATGTCATCACCGCCGAGGAAGGCTTCCGCCGCCTGCGCTCCGTCTACGGCTCGCCCAACAGCGTCGGTCTCTACCTGGGGCGGGTAATCCCTGTGCTGGTGGCCGTTGCTCTGTTCGGTCAGAATCGCCATCGCCGTCTCATCTACGGACTGACCGCTATTCCGCTGGGGTTGGCGGTGCTGCTCAGTTTCTCCAGAGGCGCGCTCATCCTGGGTGTTCCTCTCTCGCTGCTGGCGTTGGGGCTGTTGGCGGGCAGGCCCTGGTCATGGGCCTCGCTGGGGGCAGTGGTCGTGGCCGCTGTGGCCGCCATCCCGCTTCTGCACACCCCGCGCTTTGCCTCCCTTCTGGACACCCGGAGTGGCACCACCTTCTTCCGCCTCCAACTCTGGCGCTCGTCCTGGATGATGTTCCTCGACCATCCATGGCTTGGCGTCGGACCCGATAACTTTCTCTACCACTACCGCAGTCGCTACATCCTACCCGCCGCCTGGCAGGAGCCCGACCTCTCCCAGGCGCACAACATCCTGCTCGACTACGCTACCCGGATGGGGATCGCAGGCCTGACGGCGGGGGCCTGGCTCCAGGTCGCTTTCTGGGCTCTGGCCCTGCCGCTGCGCCGTCTGACCGATTCCGACCTTCGCGCTTTGGCTCTAGGGTTGATGGGCTCGATGGTCAACTTCCTGGCCCATGGCCTGGTGGATGCCTCCTATTTCCTCATTGATTTGGCGTTCGTTTTCTTTCTGACGCTGGGTTTGGTGCAATGGTTGACAAGGAGTAATACTGATGAACTCGAAACTTAACCTCAACACCGTGATCCTGCTGCTGATCCTGCTCGCCCTCATCGTCGGCGGGATCACGCTAATCGGCTCGATCCGGCGACTGACGCAGCCGCTGGAGGAGGCCGAGCGGGCACTGCAGGAGCAATGGAGGGGGATCACCAATCCCACACCCACTATCATCCCCGACCCGGTGACGATCATCCGCCAGGTGCGCAGCCTCAGCCGGTTAGAGACGGCCTCCTACACCATCGAGAAGATCATCACTGCTGAATCGAATCAAGGCCCCTTCGCCTTCCTCTTCGGCGACCGGCTGATCCTGGTCGCCCATGGTCAGGTCATCGCTGGCGTAGACCTGGGCAAGATGGGAGGAGGAGACCTCATCGTCACCGACGAGGGGACGGTGGTCGTGACGCTGCCACCGGCCGAGGTCCTCGTCGTCACACTGGATAACCAGAAGTCCTATGTCTTCGACCGGGACACAGGGTGGATAGGGATGAATCCGGCGCTGGAGACGGAAGCACGACAGGCCGCCGAGGAGGAGATTCTACACGCGGCACTGGAGGACGGCATCCTGGAGATGGCCCAGCGGAACGCCGAGACCTATGTGCGGCACCTCATCCTGATGTTAGGTTTCCGCGAGGTCATCTTTACTCGGACGGTTCCGACCTTCGCCCCTACCACAACACCGACTGTCACGCCGTAATCTTCTCATTTCATGAGTGCGCGCCAGCGTCTGTGCGACCTGGCAGGGTGTGGCTACAATCGGTTGAACATCCGGCTTCAGCCGGAAAATCCCCGGTGAAGTGGGGCGTCCAGCCTTTCCTCCCACTCATTTTAGCCAGACTTACCTAACCCGGACGAGCCAGAACCAAAACTTTACCACGGAGATACAGAGGACGCGGAGTTTTCTTCTCCCTTTTTCTGCTTTCTCTCTGTGCCTCTGTGTCTCCGTGGTGAATTTTCTTGCACAAAAAGCACGGTTTTGATCGTAAAGGTATTAAGGCGCTCGAGGTGATTTGACATTCCTCCATGACGTGATAAAATAAGCACACATTTGAGATACTGCCCCTCTTGTGCGGATTGCGACGCCGAACCGTCTCTGACAAGTTGGCCTTTTTGCGAGGTAGGCAGAGATAAGACGATCCGATTAAGTATCCGTCCAACGTCAGGCGCGATTCCAGGACCCGGCATCGCCCGCACGTCCGTTGAGTGCAGGCGGTGCTGGTTTCTTTGTCGGAGGTGCAGTGTCGTGTGAGGAGTGGTTTGAATTGATGAACATAGAAACCTTAGAAACCTTAGCCGATCAGAGTCCGGTTGACCAGGGCTTGACTGACGAGGGTCTAGCCGACCAGGATTCAGTTGAGCCGAATATGGACGAGTACCTGACTGACAGGTACAACTATCGAGTACCTCGCCGTGGAGACATTCGTACCGGCATCGTGATAGAAGCCGATGATCGCGGCTTGATCGTGGACGTCGGCCTCAAGCGAGAGGGTTTAGTCCCCGCTGAGGACCTGGCGCGTCTGGATGAGGAAACGCGCTCCGAAATCCAGATTGGTACCACCGTTTCAGTACTGGTGATCCAACCCGAGGACAGGGAGGGACATCCCATTCTGTCTATCCACCAGGCCCACTTGTATGAGGACTGGCTCAGAGCAGAGCAGATGATGGAAAGCGGCGAACTTTACGAGGGCGAGGTCTCTGGCTATAACCGTGGTGGCCTCGTGGTTCAATTTGGCAGGATTCGCGGCTTTGTCCCGGCCTCGCAGATCATTGGATTGCCCAGGCGGCTACGAGAGGAAGAACGCCGCAAACGCCTGGCGGCTATGGTCGGGAAGCGCATAGGGCTTAAGATCATCGAGGTGGATCGCCATCGTCGCCGCCTGATTTTCTCCCAACGACGTGCACTTCGCGCTTGGCAGGAGTTGCAGCGTGAGCGGGTTGTATCCCAATTAACCGAGGGAGAGACACGGCATGGGAAGGTCACCAGCATCACCAACTTCGGCGCCTTCGTGGATCTGGGCGGAGCGGATGGTCTGATCCACGTTTCGGAACTCAGTTGGAGTCGGGTGGACAACCCCCGTCAGGTGCTCAAGGTCGGAGACGAGGTGGAAGTTTACGTGCTCGACGTAGACCGGCAACGGAAACGGATCGCGCTCAGCCTCAAGAAACTCCAGCCTGATCCCTGGACACTGGTGGACGACCACTACAAAGTAGGGCAGTTGGTCGAGGGCCGGGTCACCCGGGTGCTGGATTTCGGCGCTTTCGTCGAACTAGACCTCGGGATCGAAGGATTGCTCCATGCCAGCGAGATGATCGGCACACCCGAATTCCGCCCCTCAGACATCGTCCATCCCGGTGAGACACTGCTGGTGAAGATTATCCGCATAGACAGCCGGAGGAGACGTATCGCTCTGAGCGCCAGGCAGGTGCGGCAAGACGAGTGGGAGCGTTGGGTGGCGGAGCAGCAGGCAGCCAGGGAGGCCCAGGAGTCAGCAGCAAGCGAAGCAGCCGAGGAAGAAGCCTCAATGCCGGAGACTGAGGCAGCCTCCGGCGAGACAGTCGAGGGGGAAGCCATAGTGCCGGAAGCAGAGGCAGCGGTGAGCGAATTGACCGAGGAGGAGGCTGGGACCGAGGAAGTAGTCGCAGTACCAGAGGCAGCCTCTGGTGAGGCACTCGAGGAGGAGGCCCCAGTGCCGGAAGCAGAGATGGAGGTGAGCGAAGCAGCCGGAGAGGACGAGGAAGTCGTAGCGCCAGAAGTCGAGGCTGTAGGAGCACTTGCCGAGGAGCCCATGCCTGCCATAGCAGTCACAGTGGAAAGCGTAGGGCGGGAGGCGTGAGACGTGAGAGGCGGATTGAATGGGTAAGAAAAAAGAGGACAAGATAGAGGTCGAGGGCACTGTTATTGAGGCCCTGCCGGGCACCCAGTTCCGTGTGCGGCTTGACAGCGGCCACGAAGTGCTGGCCTACCTCTCTGGCAAGATGCGTAAGTACTACATCCGTATCTTGCTGGGCGACCGCGTGCGGGTTGAACTCTCCCCTTACGACCTGACGCGCGGTCGAATTATTTATCGGTATAAGCGCACTATTCAGCCAGAGAAGTAGCCCTGCTTCGCCACCAGGCACACCCAGTCGCCTCTTTGCCGCTGTTCCACCAGAGCAAGCCCCCTACGCTCCATTGCCGTGACCACTTCTGCCCCCTGGTCAGCAAGGATCCCGGCAGCGATCAATACCCCATCAGGGCGTACCCGAGTCGCGAGCCCTTCCCCCATCATCTCCACGATGACCTTCGATAAGATGTTGACCACTACTAGATCGTAACTCCCCGAAACTTCCGCCAGAGACCCGCGTACCACGCTTACGGTCTCCTGCACCCCGTTGATCATCACATTGCCCCGAGCCGTTCCAACCGCTATCGGATCATTGTCCACCGCCAGCACCTGTCCGGCGCCTAATTTGGCTGCCGCAATCGCCAGGATGCCAGAACCGGTGCCCATATCGAGCACTTCTGCCCCCGGGTATATCATCTCCTCAAGCGCCACTAGGCACATCTGCGTCGTGGGATGCAATCCGGTGCCGAAAGCCATTCCGGGGTCTAATCGGATGACAATATCCCCAGGCGTGGGTGTATAATCCCTCCACGAGGGTCGGATGACGATGTGGCGACCCACGTGCAGGACGTTCAACCGCTCCTTCCACGCTTTAGCCCAGTCCGCTTCGGCGACGGAGCGGAAGGTGGGAGCAGAAACAGGCCGGATCTGGCCCAGGTGCCAGAGGGCTTCCTCGATGCGGCGCTTGTTGGCCCGCAGTTGGTCGTCGGCGGGCAGATAGGCCTTAACGACAACCGGGCCTGCGTTCCAACCCTCAGGCCCGGCCTCGATGACCACCCCACGGTAGGCGTAGCGCGAGAGAACATCGGCTACTGCCTCCGCAGCCTCATTCTCCACTGGTACGCTGACCTCAAGCCACCAATCCACCAATTCCCCAATCTACCAATCTACCAATCTACCAATTTCCCAATTCACCCGATCACAGCCCAAATAACTCTCGGACCTCGTCCACGAAACTTCGCTTTTCTTGCAAAATACTCTCCCCTTCCAACGTTTCGCCCAGTTCCTGGAAGAGGCGTTTCTGCTCGCGGGTAAGTCTGGTCGGCACAGCGACCCGCACCAACACCAGTTCATCGCCCCGGCCATTGCGTCGCAAGTGGGGCACTCCTTTGTTCCGCAACCGCAACACGGTGCCGCTCTGAGTGCCGGGAGGAATGGAGATTCTCTCTTCACCCTCCAAAGTAGGCACGCTCACCTCGGCTCCCAAGGCTGCCTGGGCAACATTAATCTGCAACTCGACCAGGATGTCGTCGTCGCGCCGTTGGAAGATGGGGTGTGGCTCTACGTCCAAAACGACGTAGAGGTTACCAGGGGGGCCTCCCCGCTCCCCCATCTCTCCCTCACCCGCCAGCCGGATCTGGGTGCCGTGGTCCACGCCGGGTGGGATAGTGACGGACAGGTGGCGGGTGACGTAGATCCGTTTCTCACCGCCGCAGCGGGAACAGGGGATGGGGATAGTCTCCCCCGTGCCCTGGCAGACGGGGCAGGTGGTGACGCTGACGAAGGAGCCCAGGATGGAGCGTTGCACCCGCCGCACCTGCCCGGTGCCGTTGCACTCCGAACAGCGGACCGGCGATGTCCCCGGCTCTGCCCCGCTGCCGTGGCACTCCGGACACACCTCATAGCGCGTGACCTCGATCTCTTTCTCACACCCGAAGACCGCTTCCTCAAAGGTCAGATGCAGGTCATAGCGCAGATCGGCGCCGCGCCGTGGCCCTCGGCGAGTGGAGGTGCGAAACCCGAATCCTCGCCCAAAGACCTCCTCAAAAATCTCGAAGGGGTCACGGAAGCCGAAGTCAAAACCAAAGCCCACTCCGCCTGGCCCAGCATGGCCGAAGCGGTCATAAGTGGCCCGCTTCTCAGGGTCGGAGAGCACCTGATAGGCCTCGTTGATCTCCTTGAAGCGCGCCTCAGCATCGGGGGCATCGCTGACGTCGGGGTGGTACTGACGCGCCAGCCGGCGGTAGGCTTTTTTTATCTCTTCGGGGGTGGCCGAACGGCTGACACCCAGTACCTCATAATAATCCCGCTTGGCTGCCATTGCTGTCCAAAAAAGAGGCAGGATGCAAGATGCAGGATACCTCTTGTCTCTTGCTTCCTGCTTCTTGCTTCTTTCTATGCTTCGCTATACTCGCCTTCGATGATCTCCTCCTCACCGCCCCCGGGCGGTTTGCCCCCCGGCGGTGGGGGAGGAGTGCCAGCACCCGGAGCCTGATACATCGTGGCTCCCAGTTGCTGTATCACCTGGCTCAGTTCGTCCATGTGCCGCCGGATGGCGCCGACGTCGCTGCCCTGGAGGGCGCTCTTAAGTGCTTCGATCTTGGCCTCCGCCTCAGAGCGCAGGTGGGCCGGCACCTTGTCTCCTTGCTCCCGCAGGAACTTTTCGGCGCTGTAAACCGCATTGTCGGCCAAGTTACGGGTCTCCACCTCCTCCTTCCTTCTGCGGTCCTCCTCACGGTACCGCTCGGCCTCCCGGATCATGCGCTCAACCTCCTCGTCGGAGAGGCCACTGGAGGGAATAATCTGCATAGACTGTTCACGTCCGGTGGCCTTGTCCTGGGCAGAAACGTTGAGGATGCCGTTGGCGTCAATATCGAATGTGACTTCGATCTGAGGGATGCCCCGGGGCGCGGGCGGGATACCGTCAAGGATGAACCTCCCCAGGCTCTTATTGTCGGCCGCCATGGGACGCTCCCCCTGCACCACGTGGATCTCCACCTGGGTCTGACCGTCGGTGGCGGTGGAGAAGATCTGGCTCTTGCGGGTGGGGATGGTGGTGTTGCGCTCGATGAGCGGGGTAGCCACACCGCCCAACGTCTCGATGCTCAGCGTCAAGGGGGTCACATCGAGCAGGAGCACGTCCTTGACTTCGCCGCCGAGGACGCCGGCCTGGATCGCCGCGCCCAGGCCCACTACCTCGTCGGGGTTGACTCCCTTATGGGGCTCCTTGCCGAAGAACTCGGCCACCTTCCGCTGGATGGCCGGCATGCGCGTCATACCGCCCACCAGGATGACCTCATCAATGTCGGAGGGTTTAAGTTTGGCATCGGCCATAGCCTGCCTGCAGGGGCCGATGGTGCGTTCGATCAAATCCTCGGTCAGTTGCTCCAACTTGGCCCGGGTGAGTTTCATCTGCAAGTGCTTGGGGCCGGACGCATCGGCGGTGATGAAGGGCAGATTTATCTCCGTCTCCATCACCGTGGAAAGTTCAACCTTGGCCTTTTCGCACGCCTCCTTCAGCCGCTGCAATGCCTGACGATCCTCACGCAGGTCGATTCCCTGCTCCTTCTTGAATTCGTCGGCCACGTAGTCAATGATGCGCCGGTCCCAGTCATCACCGCCCAGGAAGGTATCGCCGCTGGTCGAGCGCACCTCGAAGACGCCATCTCCGACATCGAGGATGGAGATGTCGAAGGTGCCCCCGCCCAGGTCAAAGACAGCGATGGTCTCGTCCTTCTTTTTGTCGAGACCATAAGCCAGCGAAGAGGCTGTCGGCTCGTTGATGATGCGCAGCACCTCCAAGCCGGCGATCCGGCCGGCGTCTTTGGTCGCCTGACGCTGGCTGTCGTTGAAGTAGGCCGGCACAGTGATGACGGCCTGCGTGATCTCCTCCCCCAGGTAGGCCTCGGCGTCGGCCTTGATCTTCTGCAAGATCATGGCCGATATCTCGGGCGGGCTGTATTCCTCGCCCCCCATCCAGACCCGTACATCACCGTTGGGGGCCGCCGTCACCTTATAAGGGACGATTTTCAACGCCCGCTGCACCTCTGGGTCGTCGAATTTGCGTCCCATGAAGCGTTTGATGGAGAAGATGGTGTTCTCGGGGTTGATAATGGCTTGGCGCTTGGCGACCTGCCCGACCATCCGCTCTCCTGTCTTGGGATTGACGGCCACGACCGAGGGAAACAACCGCCCCCCTTCGGCGCTGGGGATGACGGTGGGTTCACCGCCCAACATCACTGCGCAGACCGAGTTGGTCGTGCCCAGGTCAATACCGATAATTTTGCCCATTGCACACTACTCCTTTCCGGTTTTGAACCACCGGGTTCACCGGCGGTACACATTTACGCTGCCACTAATTCGGCACGTGGTTCGATCAGGCGCGAGCGAGCCGGGGCCAGCCCCTTCACTCGAATGATGACCACTTTTCGTCCCTCTCGTTTGGCCTGATTTAGCAATGCGCGGTTTGCCTGGCATAACTCTGGGTCATCTTCCGGCATAAAAACCACACTGGTACCGTCCGGAATCTGTTTATCCAATTCCGGGTGTTCGAGCAGATATTGTTCAAACTCAGCGTACAATATCATATTCCGGTATCCTTGCACTTCCGCGTTCATCTCCGTTTGACCTCCTGTGCATACCGCTCACGATAGCGCCGCCAGTTTGCCTTAAGGTCATGGACAGCGAATGCATACGCTTCGCCAAAATCCCGCAGGTGCAGTTGCGTTTTCTCGGGACGTCGCCCTGGATGCATAACGTCGCGATGCGCAAATCCGTGGGCAGTATCGTGTCGCACGATGGCAACCCATTCCTGGTCAATCAGGGCTTCGTACTGGGCTACGAACCGGATGACTTTCCCACGCTCTGTAACATGGCGGCGGCGAATACGGTCTGTTGGAGTAATCTCGACGATGATCTCTTTTTCCGCCACGCCTACTCTTCCGACGGCTCCGGCTCCGGGGCGGCAGGTGCCTTGGCCACCCGCACCAACGCGGGCCGCAGCACCCACTCGCCGAGCGTGTACCCCCGCTGCACCTCACCGATAATCTGACCATCCTCGTAGCCTGAAACCTCCTCGTGGGTCACAGCCTCGTGGTATCGAGGGTCAAACGTCTGCCCCTCGGTCTCAATAGGTTTGACGCCCTCGGATTCGAGAATGGCATCCAGTTTGTGCTTAATCAGAAAGACGCCTTCGCACCAGGTCAATTGACTCAAACCGGCGGGCAGGGTTGCGAGAGCACGCTCAAAGTCGTCCACGATGGGCAGCAATTTGCGCAGTAGAGTCGCGTTTGCGAGCGCCGTAACTTGCGCCCGCTCCGCCTCCTGGCGTTTTTTGTAGTTGGAGAATTCCGCCTGGGTGCGCTGCCAGCCGTCAAGGTACTCGGCCGCCTGAGCCTTGGCCTTCTCTAACTCCTCCCGTAGTCTCTCCAATTCCTCCTCTTCGCGTGCCTCCTCCGGTTTCTCCTCAACCGCTGCCGCCTCTTCCGCTACTACTTCTTCCTGCTCAACAACCTCCGCTTGCGCTTCGCTTTCTTCCTCACTGGCCTGGACTTCAGCCTCCCGTTTTTCCGTCATCGTCATCCTTGACCTCCTTGCCGCCAGGTGTTTGAGATTTGGGGTTTGGGATTTGGGATTTGGGATTTGTCATCTGTCATTCACTCGGCATACACATCATACACCAGGTCAGATAGCAAGCCGGCGACGAAGCGCACGGCCGAGATGGCACGACCATAGAGCATGCGAGTAGGGCCCACGACGCCCAACGCACCGGTGGCGAAGCCGGTCACGCCGTAGCGCGCCAGGACCAGGCTGCAAGCCCGGAGTTCATCCCAGCGCCCCTCACCGCCGATGAGCACCCGCACACTGCCAACCTCCGGGCTGAGGACATCGGCCAGCACCGCCTCGAGGAAACTGCGCTCTTCCATCACTCGCACCAAGCCCTGAACCTTTTCCCCCTCGGCGAACTCGGGCTGCTGTAACACCTCGCTCAACCCGTAGCGATAGATAGGCTCACCGGCGCGCGCGTCGGTGCGGTGCATGGTGTCCACCACAAGTCTGGCTACGTCGGCTTCGAAAGGGGGTAATCCACTGATGCGGGCCTGGATCTCATCGGCAGAGAGCCCGTTGCACAGTTGGTTGAGCCGATCGCTGGCCTCATCTAGAACCTGCTGATTGAGGGGTTCCATCAGGGTGAGCATCTGCTGCTTGACCGTGCCCCCGCGCAGAACCAGGATGAGCAACACCACTCGTCCCTGAGTGGAGATGAGTTGCAGGTGCTTGTAGCGCGATTCCGTGGGCTGGGGCGCGGTCACCAGGGCGGCCCCCCGGGCCGTGTGGGCCAGGACGGAGGCCGCCAAGGGCATCCATTGTTCAAAGTCCTGGCGCGCCTGGTGAAACTGGTGAGCGATGGTGCGGCGCTCGTGCAGGGGCAGTTCCGCCTCCCCCAGCAGCCGCTCAACGAAATAACGGTAGCCCTGGTGCGTGGGGACACGCCCGGCGGAAGTGTGAGGGTGGGTGAGGTAACCCAGTTCTTCCAGCTGTGCCAGTTCGTTGCGCACAGTGGCCGTGCTCACCCCCAAGCCGTAACGCTCGACCAGGGCGCGGGAACTGACCGGTGAGGCGCTGTTCACGTACTCCCGCACGACCAGGCCCAGAATAGTCTGTTGCCGAGGTGTCAACTCTTCCATTCTTCCATCTCTCATCCACACACACATTTTAGCACTCTCACCTATAGAGTGCTAAAATTTGGTTTTTCAATGATACCATAGGGGGAAAAATCTGTCAAACAAGGTGCGGCGCACTTCGAGAG